>Ga0268276_1000413_pt1 | contig 51032 bp, 43 predicted proteins | sample saktaG_4_FD_190145 | JGI IMG/M metagenome (GOLD analysis project Ga0268276, IMG submission 190145) | Saline water microbial communities from Sakinaw Lake, British Columbia, Canada - sak_2010_1_5_45m | ecosystem: Environmental > Aquatic > Non-marine Saline and Alkaline > Saline ...
GATAAGTAACAATCATTAAAATGGCTGCAATAGGGAACATCACGCTTCCTGATACCAAGGGTGGTAAAAATTGCAACACATAACCTAAAGTAGCTTCTAGGATACCCCAGACAGCTCCAAAAAATAATATATAAACCCACACATTTCTATTTGTTTTCATTTGCATGCTCCTTTTGTTTTAAAGCCATCATACCTTCATATATTTTTTGTGGTGTGATTGGTAATGAAGTTATTCTTACACCAGTTGCATTGTAAACCGCATTTGCAAGTGCTGCTGGTGGCGTATCAATGCCAATTTCACCAACGGATTTAGCGCCAAATGGGCCTGATTCCTCATAACTTTCAGCAAACTCTGTTGTTAATTTATGGATGTTCTTGGTTGTTGGAATTTTGTAATTTAAGAAACTATTGGATAAGAGATTACCTTTGTTTCCGTATTTAACCTCTTCATATGCAGCCATGCCAATGCCTTGTACAATACCACCTTCAACTTGCCCTTGAGCAAGTTTTGGATTGATTGGTGTACCGCAATCGACGACGCTCACATAATCCATGATTTCATATTCGCCAGTTTCTAGGTCTAATTCAATTTCAATGAATCCTGCCATAAATGGAGGTGGTGACTTAGTACCCACATAACTACCTGTTGCAGTCAATTGCTTTTGATCCTCATTGTAATATAAGCGGTTTGCTAAATCACTGAAAGTAATTTCCTTTTCACCTGATTTAAATGTATAACCATCAAATTTGACATGCTCTAGTTTAACCTTAAGTGCTTTTGAAGCTTCTTCTAGAAGCATATCTTTCATAATTTTTGCAGCATTCAATACAGCATTTCCTGAAACATAGGTTGTACTTGATGCATAAGCTCCCGTATCAAAAGGTGTTAAATCTGAATCTGAAGAATAGACGATAACTTTATCTACTGTCGTCATGAGTTCTTCGGCAGCTATTTGAGCCAGTATTGTATCGCTACCTTGTCCTATGTCGGTTGCACCGACCATGAGATTATAGAATCCATCATCATTCAATTTGATGGTTGCTGCACCCATATCAATGTATGGAATCCCACTACCTTGCATTGCTATTGCCATACCAACAGCTTTAACTTTGTTATCTTTAAGTTTTTTTCTTGGGTAAATATCTTTCCAATGAGATAATTCCAAACCTCTTTTGACACAGAAATCTAGTTTGCATGATTCCATATTCATTGCTGTACCTTCGGTACCTTCACCCATAATAGCAAAGATTGGTGATGTCTCACCCTCAAGTATCATATTCTTTTGTCTAAATAGAATTGGATCCATGCCAAGTTTTGTACATAAAATATCAACAGCTGATTCTACAGCAAAATTACCTTGGATTGCTCCATACCCTCTAAAAGCACCAGCAGAAACATGATTCGTATAGACCACTTGACCATTAAAGCGGACAGCTTCAACTTTGTTATAAAGTGGTAAAACTTTAGATCCAGCTACCATGAATACCGTTAGGGCATGTTCACCATAAGCCCCTGTATCTGACAAGATATAACAATCAATAGCTTTAAGAGTTCCATCTTTATCAGCACCTAGTTTGATATCAATGCGCATAGGGTGTCTGGTATAAGCTGATTCGAAAACTTCTTTTCTCGTATAATTGATTTTTGATGGTTTGCCAGTTCTTAATGTCACTAAAGCAGCAAACATTTCACCATGAAGTGCTTGTTTACCACCAAAACCACCACCGACTCTAGGTTTGATGACTCTAATTCTAGAAAGAGGTACATCGAGTGTTTGAGATAAAATACGACGAACATGGAATGGTGTCTGTGTTGATGAGTATATGACTAATCTATTTTGAAAATCTATTCTTGCATTGACCGAATGAGGTTCCATCATGGCATGAGATTGTGCTTGAGTATAAAATGATTCCTCAATGACGACATCACATGATTTTAAGACTTTATCAACTTCTCCGACATTCATTTCATATGAAGCAGCAACATTCTTTTTAGGCAAAAATCCGATGGGGAACATTTCGCGAATGCCTTCTTCAGGATGAATAACGGATGGGTTTTCAAATGCCTTTTCAAAATCGAGTACTGGTTCTAAGACTTCGTACTCCACTTTGATGAGCTTCAAAGCTTGAATAGCTATTTTTTCATTGATTGCAGCAACGCATGCAACTTCATCACCGATATATCTGACGTATTCATCAAGAACAAATTTATCGTGAGGTGATGGTTCGGGATATCCCTGTCCAGCACGTGTAAATGACTTTTTAGGAACATCATGGTAAGTTAAGACAATTTCAACGCCATCAAGTTCTCTAGCTTTAGATACATCAATGGATTTAATTTTAGCAAATGCATGAGGACTTCTAAGAATTTTTATCGTGAGTGCATTTGGATCTGCCAAATCGTCCGAATAAGCAGGACGTCCCATCATAATACCTTTACCATCAATCGATGGTGTCTTATGTTTGACTATTCTCATTTGTTGTCCTCCAAATAACGCTTGATGGCTTTCAATTGTGCTTGGTATCCTGAACATCTACATAGATTGCCAACAATATAATTTTTAATATCTGCTTCTGTTGGATTCTTATATTCATTTTTTAAAGCATAAATCGTTAAAGCTAACCCTGAATTACAAAATCCACATTGGTCAGCACCTTCATCACCAAAAAAATCACTGATATGGGACACTTCATTTTGAATGCCCTCAACTGTCGTCACATGCTGGCCTTCAATTCTGACAGTTAAAACAGTGCAAGATAGAACAGGTTTGCCATCCAAAAGGACCGTACAAACGCCACAAGTCGATTCATTACATCCGTTTCTAACACTAGTCACATAATGATTTCTCAATGTTTCAAGCAAATATTCATCAGGAGAAACATCAAATATTCTATTTCTACCATTTAAAAGAAATTCTACTTTCATTTGAATGTCACCTCCTTGATGCCACGTTTAACATACGATTTTGCTAATGCTTTTCGATAATCTTCACTACCTGATTTATTTGATCCAAATTTGATAGTATCTAAAACGATATTTGAAGTTTTTTCTATGACTTCATCTGAAATTTCTTTTTGTGAATTGAGAAACGCCATGGCTTCATGTGCAAGAACTGCACCACCGGGTCTTGACCCAATAGCAATCTGAAAGTCATTTTCCGATTTAAAGACAGCAACATTCAAAATGGCGAATTCCAATGGGGTTAGAGCAACTTTTTTAAAAAAGCCTTTTCCTGTTTTTTTCTCAATAATGATGTGAGTCAAGATGTCATTGAATTTACCCTTCAGATTTAGAAAATCTTCTAAGCTCATTTCCTTATTGGGATAAAAAACTAATTTAACGGGCAATGTTAAAAGTGCTGGAATAACATCGGAAAAAGCATAGCGACCAACAATGGTTCCACCAATTGTTGCTATATTTCTAAAACCAACACCTAAAATCACGCTAAGACTTTGACTGATGAATCCATGCCCCAGTTTCATAATGCTTTCGTTTGTTTCAAGTTGTTGCAAAGTAACCATGGATCCAATTTCTATTGAGGATTTAGATTCGATAATCTGATCTAGTTTTAAATCCTTCAAATCAATGAGTGTTTCAATGCTTGGTGAAGATAACTTCATCCATGCTCCACCTCCAATAATTGCGTTTTTTGGATTTGAAATGAGCAATTGATAAGCTTCATCAAGTGATTCTGCTTTATGATAATTCTTAATCTCCATCTTTTTCATCCTTTCTCGTTGGTTTTTCAAGTTTCATGTAATCTTCTATGGTATCAATATCGGTCAAGATATTGGGATCTTGTGTTTCCATGATGAATAAATCATGCCGATTTCTGAAATCCTTTAAGTTTGATGATACAGGTTCGTCCAAAATGGGCTTAATCAAATGTTTTTGAATGAATAGAGGATGACCTTTTCTCCCTAGGTAGCTTGGAACCCTCATTTCTTTTTCTCCATTCATGAGAAGCTCATAAGTCGATGAGTGAACAAAAGGACAATCACCAGGAAGAACAAAAAAATCATCATTAACTGAAGAAACACCTGTTTGAATCGAACTAAACATGCCGTGATGATAATCTTTATTTTCAATGCATGTTACCCGGTCCAAAGGTTTCATTGCTGCTTCAATTTCAAGGTGATAATGCCCTGTAACGACAAAAATATGGCTGACAAAAGGTGTCATACCATGGATTGCGTGACAAATTAACGACTTGTTTTTGTACATCAAAAGCATCTTATTAGTTTTTGCTCGGCTGGAGTATCCTGCCGCTAAGATGATTCCTACTGCCATACGGAACACCTCAAACTCTATATAAAAACAGGTTTCTATTGAACACCCTGCTTATACATCAATCCAAATTAACTTGAAAAATCGTTTATTTTCTTTGTTATCTTTATTAATATCATAGCATTAAATACAAAAATAAACAACACTTTATTAAAGTGTCGTTTGTTTATTTGTGTTATTATATTTGCTTGTTATATCTGGTTTTTTGGTTCGCAAATCGTCATATAGTATTTAGATTTTTGATCGAGTAGTAGTTTTTTAAGTGGTTCATATAACCACAATATGGTTAGAAAATTACTAACAGCCATGATGATTTCAAATAAAACATCTGCGTAAAAATAAGTTAGAAATGGAATGTCTAGAATCCAAATAGAAACCGGGATAAAGAGCCACCCATAAATAAAACCAAACAAAAATCCAATGATGGCAAGTGACCATGCTGATTCTGCTTTCTTAAAAACTGTGTGCAGCATGATTGGAATGAGTAGCCAACCAAGCAGCATTGCAGGAATTTGCATGGGAATGACAGGTCCAAAAGGAGATAAAATATTGATAGCAAACACATGAATCACGACGATAAATATGGTTTTCTTAAAGCCAATCACACGACTATACAATACAATCAGTAATGCCGTAAACTGGATATTAGGTAAAAATGAAAGTGCGATTTGCTGTACAAATAGAATTGAAGCTAGCACTGCTATTAAAGCAGCATCTTTGATCGCTTGATGTTTCTGGCTCATGATAATCCCTCCGATACTGATCGAACCGAAATACGAATTTGATCTTGATTGCTAAATTCAATACGACTGACGCCTTGAGTGGCTAAATAGAAATCTGATCCATCAAACAGTTCAAATGCTAAAAAACTATTGGACCAATCAGTTTGAATGCTAAAATCGTCATTAGCTATGCCTAAAAGAATTTTTCCTTCATATGCGAAATTTTGAAAATCATATGAACAACTCGCATCTGCTTGATAAGATGACGATGCACATGTGAGTTCAAACTCCCTTTGGAGAACATCATAGAAACTATCATTTTCAAGATAGCTAACATCACCGTTAAATACCGTTTGTCCATTGTCATCAACAATGGTGATTCGAAGCGTTCCATCTGATGTCGCTTGGTTGCTGGCAGATAAAAAATGCACTAAAATAGCCGTTATCAAAACGACAATGATACTTACAGCTATTTTTAGTGCAGTAGTTTTCATCTATTTCTCCCCTATATTTTATATGTCAAATAAATTAAATGCTGGATTACCCCAGACATCCCGATAAATCTTATATGCTACAAGTGCTGAAAATGCCTGAGGTGTTGAAAACGCCATATCAGCCTGCTCATCGCCTAACATATATACAAATGAACTAAACATTTCATATCTGACCAATGCTTCAATCAGATCCGTGCCGTCTATCGTATAATCTTCTCCTCTTGGGTTGATACCTTGAGCAACCAATCCGATAACAACTGCTGCTGTTGAAGATGCATTTGCACTTCCATAAGCTTGAATACCATCTTTAGTAAGCATAGTCTGAATGTATTCAATCATAAACTCAATAGTATCTGTTGTTGATGCGTCATCTTTATATGGTGATAAGGCTAAAAGCACCATGCCAGCAAAATCAGCATCCAAGTAAGGTTGTGCCGGTGCCAGAGTTACTAAACTATTCAAGACAGCATCAATTTGAGTTTGTGCGCCTTCTGTCATTGTCAGTGCGGTAAGCAATGAACATGCATCATAATTATTATTGGCTTCAAAGCCTGATAAAGCGTTTTTTGTTGTATTAAGATTCAAACTTAGTGCCTTCTCTAAAATAGTTGTTTTAAAAGTACTTGCAATCGTATCTCTTAATAGGTTCTCTTCTGGAAAAGCCAATGTAGTAGAAGCCAATATAGGTGAAGGATATCCATATAAATTCAATTGCTTGATTGCTGCTAAAACATAGTGATCAAACATCTGATCATTGATATAAACATCATAGTTGAAAGATAGAAATGATTGAATTAACATATCTACAAGAACATCAATTTCATCAAGCATTGTTGTCTCAACAAATGATATTTTCATACCATCTTCAAGAGCCACACCATCAATACCTGTCATCATCATTTCATCATTAACATAGAGTGCATAGTAATAATTGTAAGTCACTTCATATTCTGTTGGATAAAAATCAGCAAGTCCATTAACAAATATACCATAAGCAGAAGTTGAATAGTCAAGTCCTATTGCCTCATCTATTAAACTTACAACGTCTGATGTATCATCTTTATCAAAGATGATATTTGCATCTAATAAGACTGTCCCACTCAAATCCACTACTTCAACATCAAAGGATAATGTATCAGATTCTTGACATCCAGCAAGCATCAAAGATACTAATAAAACCAAAACTACAAACCAAATTTTTTTCATGCCTTTTTCTCCTTGTATCATAAAAAATCCATACCTTTTGGGGTATGGAAATAGACAAAAAAGCATTGTCCTTCTCAGCCCCAGAAGATGACTATAAGTTGACTGTTTGGTAGGTCTCCCGGCTTAACATCATCCTACTTTGCACCTTCCCGCTCATAAGCAGTGGTTTTTGCATTTCGTCCGTTTCACGGTTGCTGGGACAGCTCAAGAATTAAACTTGATTCCCTGTTATGTTTGTTTCAACACCAACTGGTCAATTTAGTTACTTTAATTATAAAGCATGCAGTTCAGATAATCAATAGAATTCCTAGAAAAAAAATCACATAATTCATTCTTCATCCTAAATCAATATTTGATAGACGTTTTTGAGTAGTTGGTCTCTTAAGTCATGTGCTGTTTTTGTCATACTCTCAACTTGCGTTTTATATTGTTTTGCTGCAATTTTATCGTTAAAACTAGATAGATTAATTAACACATTCATACATGCTCCTTCAACACCTACGGCAAGTTGCATAATAGCAACTCCTAAGTCAGACATCGTTTGTTTATTACCGTATTTGATGAGAAAAGGCATTTGATGAAGTGCACTGATTGAAAGACTTGAAACCAATATTGGTACTAAAATAGCTTCATTTGTTCCTTCTTGAATCTTTTCATTACGAATTTTTATTTCTTGTTCTGTTTCTTTGGGCATTTGATATGCTTTCATGATTAAATTAAAAGCTTCTGTATCTTTATCAATCATGCTGATTAATTCATTTTTTATTGTAGTCAATTCCTTTTGTACATCAAGAAATTCCATTTGAATTTCTGGGGTTAAGGCTAGGTATTTTTTCTTACCTATCGTTAGATGTCCTACCATTCTTGCTAAGGATACGCCCAAGGTTGATGCTAAAGCTGAAACAGACCCACCACCTGGAGCAGGAGATTTAGAGTCAATTTCGTCAATGAATTCTTTAATCGTTAAGTCAACTAATTTCATGATTCCCTCACAATCTGTCTATTTGAGACAACAAATTTACCGTGTATCAATACATGCTTTGTATGATTAACACCAAAATGATAGAGCAAGTAACTTAAATTTGGAGCATCCATCAAAACGAGATCTGCTTCTTTACCAATTTCAATGGAACCCGTCATACCGCTGATACCCAGATGATAGGCGGGATTGATTGTTACTGCATTGAGAATTTCTTCAGGACTCATTTTCAACTGATTAGAGGCAAGATGCATGATGAACTGAAAGTTTTCAGTTGGACAACTTCCTGGATTATAGTCTCCAGCAATAGATACTGCAACATTAGAATCAATCATTTTTCTTGCATTTGCATATCCTTTATTCAAGTAAAATGATGTTCCTGGTAATAGATTGGCAATTGTATTGCTTTTAGCAAGCTTTAGGATGTCTTTATCGCTTATTGCCATGAGATGATCAACGCTTGAGGCACCCATATCAACACCTAATCCAGCACCACCTAATGAATTGATCTCATCGGCATGAAGTTTGATTGAAAATCCTAGATCTTTAGCTTTTTGTAGTATGGTTCTTGTTTCTTCAACTGAGAAAACTCCAGTTTCACAAAACACATCGACAGCATCAGCAAGTTTTTCTTTTTTGATATATGCCATATCACTCATTAATTCTTTAATATATCCTTTATTGTTTCCAATATATGATTTTGGAATTGCATGAGCACCCATATAGGTTGAGATGAGTCTAACAGGATGGTTCTCTTGAAGTTTTTTAGCTACTTTGAGTTGTTTTTCTTCTGTTTCCAAATTTAACCCATACCCGCTTTTAGCTTCAATTGATGTCACACCGTAGAGCATCATTTCTGACAACGATCCCCAAGCATGACGATACAAATCGTCAAATGAAGCATGTCTGGTCTTTTCAACGGTTCCTAAAATCCCTCCACCTGCTTTTAAGATATCTAAATAAGGAACGCCAGCTCTAAGTTGTGCATATTCACCTTCTCGAGTTCCTGCATGCACTAAATGTGTATGTGAGTCGATGAAACCGGGCAAAAGAATTTGCATGTGTGCATCATGAACGACCGTGTTTGGTGAAATGTAGTCTACATAATCATGGTCGCCAAAATCAATGATGATGCCATCTTTTATTGCTACAAATGCATTTTTAATCTCCTTGATTTTAGACATTTCAAGACCTCTTACTGGAGGTTTCAGATAAGGTGTATATAGTACACCAATATTATATATGATTAAATCAGCGTTCATAAGTCCTCCTTAAAGATTGGCTTCGATCATTTTAAGTTCATTAAAATCTCTTAATTTCAAATATTTGATACTATTGTTGGTAATCTCTAACATGCTCATCTTCTTGTCATATGGGAGTTGATCGACACTCAAATAATATTTTAGTGAATCTAATAATGCGTCTTTGGGTAATAAACCTACAACTTCTGATCCTGTTACCTCAACTTGATATCTTTTGGCTTCCATTTTTACGGTTTCAAAAATACGATAGATAGGATTTTTCTTGAAATCCAAAATATTCATCGTTACTTGAACGTGATTTCTTTCATCTAAGAATACCGGTCCAGCTTGAATATGTTGAAATCCTCCACTTGATTGTCTAATAGCTTTCGCAATTGCATTGGCTATTTTTTCATCAGTCGTATTTAAGTCAATGTTATAGGCAATCAAAGGAATTCTAGCACCAATGGCAGTCACACCAAATGTTGGGTGCATTTTTTGAGGTCCAAAATCTGGTTTCCATTCTGGATCTTTGATCTTTTCGCTCATTCCTTCAAATTCACCTTTTCTAATTTCAGGCAAATTGATACGAGATGGTATTTGAGCAGCTTTTGCATATAAATAGATAGGTATATTTAATAGTCTAGATACATTTTCTGCTAATTGCTTGGCATATTCGATACATGCTTCAATGGTGATATTAGATATTGGGATAAATGGGACAACATCGACTGCTCCCATGCGAGCATGCTCACCGTGATGTAGATTCATATCTATTTTTTCTTCTGCTCTTTTAAAAAACTCGATTAAGGGTTCAAGCATAGCTTGTGGATCACCAATCAAGGTGATCACACTTCGGTTATAGTCTTTGTCGGGTTCAACGCTGATGCATTTAAATCCTTTTTGATGTTTAAGGGGCTCAGTAATGTAGTCTATTTTTACTAAATCTCTGCCTTCAGAGATGTTTGGGACACATTGTACGATAGGATTCATCAGTTCATCTCCTTCTTTGCTTTCTCTATAGCCTTTTTAATCAAATCTTCATCAGCAAGATTTGGTATTGTGATCATCGAATTATTCTCCATAGCATTGTAAAGTTTAGCGGTTTCTATCGCATGTTCATTTCTTGCCCATGATCTTCTTGAAACACCTGCCATGACGTCATAAAGCATCGCAGATTTTAGAATTTCATCAACACGTGTTGAGCCATCTAAAACCATACCGTATCCGCCATTGATCACTTTACCTATACCGACGCCTCCACCATTATGCAAAGCGACTAAGCTCATACCTCTTGATGCGTTACCTAAGGCAACCTGTGTTGCCATGTCCGCCATGACATTTGAGCCATCTTTAATATTAGAGGTTTCTCTAAATGGACTATCTGTACCTCCGGTATCATGATGATCTCTACCGAGCATGATTGGACCAACTTCTTTGTTTCTAACCATTTCATTAAACTTAAGAGCAATCTTCAGTCTGCCATATGCATCTTGATAGAGGATTCTTGCTTGTGTGCCAACAACAAGCTGATGCTTCTTTGCATCTCTAATCCAATTATAATTATCTAGATCTTGAAATCTTCTTTGATAATCAATAGCAGCCATCGCTGCTTGATCGGTTTTATCCAAATCAGAGGGGTTACCAGATAGGCAGACCCATCTGAATGGACCATACCCATAATCAAATAAGATTGGTCCCATAATATCTTCAACATAAGATGGATAAACAAATCCATCTAAATCATTTTCTTTATTCTTGCAGATTTCTTTGATTCCAGAATCATAAATTGCTTTTAAAAAACTGTTGCCATAATCAAAGAAATAAGTTCCTTTTTCAACAAGTTTTTTGATGACTTCATAATGCTTCTTCAAACTCTGATTGACAAGCTGAATGAATTTTTCCTTATCTGTATTTAAAAGATTAGTTCTTTGGTCAAAGGATAAACCTTGGGGGCAATACCCGCCATCATATGCTGCATGACAACTCGTTTGATCGCTTAATAAATCGATATGTTTTTGATTTTTCTCAGCATATTCTAAAAGATCAACAATATTACCTAAAAATGCAATCGCCTTATTCTTTCCTTTTAGGATAGCTTGATCTGCTTCATCAAACGCTTCTTTGGGTGTTTTTGCAATCACCGAAACCCAGCCTTGCTGGTATCTGGTTTGAATGCGTGATTCATCAACTTCTGCAATGATACCAACACCACCTGCGATTTCGATGGCTTTACCTTGTGCGCCACTCATGCCACCAAGACCAGAGGAAACAAACAACTTACCTTTAAGGTTATGTTTGGAATCTATATTTAATTTCATACGTCCTGCATTAAGCAGTGTTGAATATGTTCCATGAACAATACCTTGCGGTCCGATATACATCCATCCGCCTGCTGTCATTTGTCCATAGTTTGCTACACCAAGTGCGGATGCTCTTTGAAATCCTAAGGCATTATCATATTGACCAATCATCAGTCCATTGGTGATGATGACTCTTGGTGATTGTTTGCTTGACTTAAATAAACCAAGAGGATGTCCCGATAGGAGAACAAGCGTTTGTTCATCATTCATGATTTCTAAGTATTTTTTGACCAGATGATATTGCATCCAATTTTGAAAGACCTGACCTGTTTCTCCATAAGTAACTAATTCATATGGATAAAGAGCAACCTCAAAATCAAGATTGTTATCAATCATGACTTGAAAGGCTTTACCCTCAATGGTCTGTCCTTTGTATTCTTCTAAAGGCTTGCCATAAATTCTTTTTTGAGGACGAAACCTATAGCCATAGATGCGACCTTTAGAAAGGAGTTCGTTGGCAAATTCAACAGCCATCTTTTCATGCCAAGCAATTGGTAAATATCGTAAAGCATTTTTGATTGAAAGCTCAATTTCATTTTGGGTGAGAATCAACTCTCTAGTTGGTGCTCTTCTGATTTTTGAATCAAATTTAGGAAGTTCTGGCAGTGTAGAAAATATTTGATCTAATCCAATTTCAGTCATTTTATGCATGAACATCTTCCCCTTTAAAAACAACCTTTTCAAATGCTTCATCGATTAAGATTTGTTCCATCTGATGCAAGTAGGGATACATCACTTCATCATGTGAAATGAATGGAATAAGTGAACGAATATATTGATATGCTTTAGCCGTTTTATCGCCTAATTGAGCTTTTTCTCTAAAGTCAATTGCTTGAGCAGCAGTTAGCATTTCCATAGCAATAACTTTTCTAGAATTCTCTAAAATCGATTTTGCTTTTCTAGCAGAAATAGATCCCATAGATACGTGATCTTCTTGATTTGCTGATGATGGAATCGAGTCAACAGATGCGGGATGTGCAAGTACTTTATTTTCACTAACCAGTGAAGCTGCAGTATATTGAACAATCATGAATCCAGAATTCAAACCTGAGTGTTTAGCTAAAAAGGGAGGTAGTCCATTTGATAAATTTGGATTGACCATGCGCTCAATTCTGCGCTCACTTATACCAGCAAGTTCAGCGATGGATATACCTAAATAATCAAATGCCAAAGCGAGAGGTTCACCATGAAAATTACCAGCACTAATCGCTTGTTCAACGTCTTCAAAAAGAATTGGATTATCTGTTACTGCATTCATTTCTCTTTCAACGATATCAAGCACATGTTCCATAGCATCTGTCACTGCACCATGCACTTGAGGTGCACAACGAAGACTATATGCATCTTGTACACGTAGTTCATTTTGATGGGTTATATGCTTACTATTTAATAAATTATCTCTCATTTCCTGAGCCGCTTTGATCTGACCTTTTTGGCCTCTGACTTCTTGAATACGAGGATCAAAAGCATCAATGACTCCACCCAAAGCCTCCATTGACATAGCAAGTGATAGGTTGGCAAACTTGAGTAATTTAAAGCTATCATATAGTACAAGGCCACCAATCGCGCTCATCGCTTGAGTACCATTGATTAAGCTAAGTCCCTCTTTGGCATAAAGCTCATCGATGGGTTTGATATCGGCTTTTTTAAAAGCTGATAAGGTGTCCATTCTAATCCCTTCATAAAAGACTTCGCCAAGTCCAATTAAAGGTAGACTCATATGTGATAACAACGCTAAATCACCGCTTGCTCCAAGACTTCCCTTTTCAAAAACTACTGGAATAACTTCTTTATTTAGCATTTCAATTAATTTTTCGATTGTACATAAGCGTATGCCACTATATCCTTTAATGAGTGCGTTCACTCTTAAAACCATCATTGCTCTTACTATATCAATGGGCAGTGGTTCACCAACACCACAAGCATGGCTTTTTAAAAGATTTTCTTGTAGTTTTTTAACTTGATGCTTGTCAATAATGACATTTGCCAAGTGCCCAAAACCAGTGTTAATGCCATAAACCGCTCTACCGTCTTCTACGACTTTTTCGACAAAAAGACTAGCTCTTTGAACTAGCTCCTGGCTTGATTTGGCAATTGAAACCTTTTCATGATTTCTGGCTATTTGATGTAATAATTCCAGAGTTAATGATTGTCCGTCTAATATAATCATGGTTCCACCTCAAGTGATAAATTTTATGTTCTTTCGTTTGATTACATAAAAATGATAACGCTTTCTTTATAAATTTATTCTACCATAATATTGTCTTTGATATAACCCCCAAGCAATACAAAAAAAGGATTTAGTGCTCACACTATATCCTTTTGCATTCATTTGAAAATGATTATGATAATCTTATTCCTCAAAATTCATTTTTGAAATGATATATTCTTGAATTTCATTTTCTGTTTTTAAGGTAAGCACATGTTTTGCTATAGCTTGGAACTCGCTTAATGAGTGCGTAGTAATCATTCGTTTGATATTGGCTATGGATGCTCCATTCATGCTTAATTTTCTTAATCCCAAACCAATAAGTACTGGAACAGCTATTAAATCTCCACCGGATTCACCACAAATAGATATTGGCTTATCAGCCTTATCAAATGCTTCTATCGCCATTTTTATGACTCTAAACATACTGGGTGCATAACTTTGATAGTACTTTGAAACAATCGGATTCATCCGATCGACAGCGGTCAAATATTGACATAAATCATTGGTGCCAATACTTGCAAAATCAACGACTTTTGCGACGTGGTCTGCAACCAATATGATGGATGGTATTTCAATCATAATGCCAAATTTAAATTTGGGATTGTATTCAATCTTATGATTCTTTAAATCTTTTTTGACTTCTTCAAGAATGGCCTGTATTTGATAAATGTCATCCATGCTGCCCACCATTGGAAACATCAGCCATAAGTTCCCATAGACAGATGCTCTAAGAGCGGCTCTGATTTGGGTCTTAAACATTTCAAGATGTGTAAATGATAAGCGGATGGCTCTATTTCCTAAAAATGGATTTTCTTCTTTAGGCATATCTAAGAAACTTAGTTCCTTGTCGCCACCGATATCTAGTGTTCTAAGAATGACAGGTTTCTGTTTGAATTTTTCTAGTGTTTTCTTATATACTTCAAATTGTTGATCTTCAGATGGCATCTGTGTTCTTTCCATATATAAAAACTCAGATCTAAATAAACCAACTCCGTCAACAAATCGCTCATAATCCAATTCTTCTTGACTAGCAGAACCCATATTGAGTGAAACTTCTATCTTAGTGCCATCTTCTGTGATGGCTTTCACATCAAGATAACGCTTAGTAATCTCTTGTTTAAATAAATATTCTTTTTGTTTGTTTTTATATGCCTCTATGGTATCCATATCGGGATTGATAATAACTTGTCCTTTGATGGCATCCACGATGATCCATTCATTTTGTTTGATTTGTTCTAGTAAATGTCCAATACCAAGGATGGCAGGAATTTCATAACTTTTAGCAATAATTGCCGTATGAGATGTCATACCACCGACTTCAGTGATGATTGCTTGAACATTTGCTCTATCTAAAGTTGCTGTATCTGATGGATATAAATCTTGAGCAATGATGACCGATGGTTGATTGAGCAAAGATAAATTCGACTCAGGAATACCTTCTGAAATACGTAATAATCTATTTCTTACATCCTTTAAATCTATCACACGTTCTCTAATCAGTAAATCATCAACGTTTGCAAGTAAGTCAATATATTTTTTAAAGCCAACTTTAATCGCATATTGATGAGAAAAATGATTATCTCGAATAAGTGCTTTGATTTCCTCTACGACGACTGGGTCGTCTAGCATTTCAAGATGGGCATCAAAAATAAATGATTTTGTGTCTTCTTTTTCTTGTAGAAACTGCTGAATCTTGGAGATTTCAACTCGAGCATTTTCTCTAATTGCAGCATATTTCTCAATCTCTTGTTCAATCAATTTTATGTCTATGATTTCTTTTTCTATTTGTGGTACATACTGTTTGTAGACATATGCTCTACCGATGCCTATACCATGAGATACAGCATTACCTTTTTGAATTGAATTCATAATCTTTGTTTCCTCCGATTTGCTAGATCAAAAAATTTTTAATTGCATATGCAATGCCTTCATCATCATTTGATAAGGTGATAAAATCTGCATGCTCTAAAGTATTCTTAGTTCCATTAGCCATTACGACAGATATACCAGCAACTTCTAACATGCTAATGTCATTATCATAGTCTCCAAAAACACATACCTGTTCTAAACTGATCTTCATATATTCCGCAATTTTTCTAACTGCTTCGCCTTTGCTCACGCCATGTGATGAAATATCTGTATATCCTATACCAGATGTCATGTGCATCAATTGCGTGTCTGACTCTACAAAATCAACAACTTTTTGTGTTTTCAATGGATTCATTTCATAAATGAGTAACTTTTCAATGTTCTCATAGTCATCAATACCTTGATCATATAAGATGATTTTTATTTCTTCAGACTTTTCTTCTTTTGCATGCTTGTTATACAAATTAAACTTCTCAATTCGTTCACTGTAGGGTTGAAAGTAGCACGCATCCCTTTTTAAAATATTGCACTCTATATGGTTTTCTACGCAAAATTCTACAACTTTCTTAGCATCTTTTGTATCAGCAAATAATTGCTGAATAGGCTGTTGAGTAGAAAGATCATCGATTGCCGCTCCATTAGAGGAAATTACAAAATCTTTGAGTTCTAAAGTTTCATAGAAATTTTTTAGCATGCTAAATATTCTGCCTGAAGCAATCGCAATCTTGATGCCTTTTTTCTTGAGTAAGTCAATAGCAAGTTTACTTTGATGAGATATTTTGCTTTTACTTGTTAAGAGTGTGCCATCCAAATCAAATACTACAAGTTTAACATCTCTGCCTCTTGCTTTCATCATTTCTAGTTCCATGTAGTGACCTCATATCAAATAGAATTTAGCCGTATTAAAATACGACTAAAGTTTATAGTGTAGAAAATACATAAAGATTTTTCTATTATTATTTTACCTTATTTTTTGACATTTCTTAAAACTAAATCGATTGTTTGTTCACATTCTAAGTAGATTGATCTAAAAATAATATTTTTATCTAGATGATTACTGGTGATCTGCAACCAATGCTGCTAGTGCGATGCTATAATACTTGCTTTCTTTAGAGTCTGCTCTACTTGTTAAAACGATTGGCTTCTTAGCTCCAGCTATGACGCTTGCGCTTTTTGCATTTCCTAAAAACATCATACTCTTATAAAATACATTGCCTGACTCAATTTGAGGCATAAGTAAAAAATCAACATCTCCTGCCATTGGATCTGTAATGCCTTTATGAATCGCAGCTTCTTTATTAATTGCATTATCCATAGCAAATGGTCCACCTACAATACATCCTTTGATTCTGTCATTTTGATTTCTTAAAATCAGTTCCTGTGCATCAAGTGTTGCCTGCATTTTTGGATTTACTTTTTCAACTGCAGCAATACAACCTACATTAGGTATTTTAATACCTAAGGCGTGAGCGATTGCTACACCATTTTCGATGATTTCCTGCTTAATTTCAACATCAGGTGCTATGTTCATCGCGCCATCACTCATGAGTAACAACTTATGATAAGTCGGTATTTCCATGACACTGACGTGTGAAATCCTATTTGGTGTTCTCATACCAAACTCTTTATCTAATGCAGCACGAAGGATAATAGCGGTATCCACCATGCCTTTCATCAAAATGTCCGCCATGTTTTGACTGATCATTTTAACGGATTCCTCACATGCTAAAACAGGATCTGGAATATCAATGATTTGATAATCATCAATATCCATATTCAAATTGAACATAATCTGTTTGATCTCAGCTTCATCACCAACTAAAATAGCTTGAATAATGTTATCTAGCATGGCCATATGAACAGCTTCTAAGACATGTTCATCATTTGCAACAGCCACAACCACCGTCTTTTTTTCCAATAGTTGTGCTCTTTTTACAATATCTTGCATCGTTTTAATCATCAAATTTTCACCTACTTATAAATTTTTGCTTTTTCATCACCTTTAAGTACACGATAGGCACCAAAAGCTAAAGCTTCCATTTCATCTTCACCTGGATAAACTAATACAGGCGCAATAAAATCAACTCTTTCTTTAATCAGTTGAATCGTCATAGAATCGTATGCGAGTCCTCCAGTAATGACGATTGCATCTACTTTACCCTTAAGAACTGTACTGCAACTTCCAATTTCTTTAGCTATTTGATAGCACATGACTTCGTAAATGAAACGTGCCTTTTCATCGCCTGCAAGAATTCTTTTTCGAATTTCAGCACCATCATTTGTTCCTAAGTATGCTACCAGTCCACCTTGACCGTAGTTTTTTCTTTGAATTTCTTTAAGTGTATATTTACCCGATAGAGCCATCTTGTATAAGGGTCCCATTGGAACTGAACCGCTACGCTCAGGTGACATGGGTCCATCTCCATCAAGTGCATTGTTGACATCAATAACGCGTCCATAATGGTGAACACCAACGCTGATGCCACCTCCAAGATGTGCAACGATTAAGTTGAGGTCTTGATATTTTTTCTTTAAATCGTGGCTTGCCTTGAGGGCAACCGCTTTTTGATTGAGCGCATGAAAAAGGCTCAATCTTTGAATTTCTGGCATCCCCGTATATCTGGCAATATCATCCATTTCATCAACAGCAACAGGATCAACGATATAACTTGGAAGATGATAATTGTCAGCTATATTTTTAGCAATAACACAGCCCAAATTAGAGGCATGTTCTCCTCGAGGAGATTTCTTGATAAAATCAACCATTTCATCGTTGATTTCATATGTTCCCCCTTCGATGGGTTTGAGTAAGCCTCCACGTCCGACAACAGCATCAAGTGTTGATAACTCAACTTGAGATTCATCCAATGCTTCCATGATGGATTTCATCCTGAAATCATACTGATCTATGATGTGTTCGAAATGAGAAATCTCATCCGAGTCATGTCTGACGCTAAATGTATAAATTGGTTCTTCATTTTCATAAATAGCTAATTTTGTTGATGTTGAACCTGGATTAATTGCTAAAATGCGAAATTTCTTCATAAATGCTCCTTGTGGTTAAACTATAATTTTTCAATGGCTCCTAAGCGATCTGCGATGGCTGGGTGTGAGTAATGCAACATAATGTAAATAGGGTGAGGATTCAAATTTGAGTAATTTTCAGTAACTAAGATGCGAAGTGCTGACATCATATGTTTTTTATCTACATATTTGGCAGAAAAGGCATCAGCTGCATATTCTGCTTTCCTACTGAGATAGCTCAATGGAATACCTAATATAAAATCAATGGGTTCAATTAGGATGCTGAATAAAATCAGTCCGAATCCCAAATGAATGCCCGTCAGTCCAAAAGCAGTTGCTAAGGCTGATGATTGCATAATTAGTCCAATAATCACTGCATATAATCCGAAGATAACAATGCGTTCTAGAATCATTTTAGGCGCATCTTTATGCATAGCATGCCCCAATTCATGAGCTAAAACAGAAAGGATTTCATCTTCAGATAATTTTTCAACGAGTGTATCAAATAAGACAACTTCTCTTGTTTTACCTAATCCACTAAAGAATGCATTCAATTTCGTCGATCTTTTTGATGCATCCATGATTGAAATTGCTTTAACCTGAAACCCTACTTCAGTAGCAAGCGCTTCAATTCTAGTTCTTAGCTCTCCCTCTGGAAGAGGAGAAAGCTTATTGAATAATTTCACAAACACCTTGACATTTAAAATAAACATCAAAACAATAATGAGTGAAAGTGCAATCCAAGCAAATAAAACAAACAACCAAAGTTGATCAACAAATTGCAAGTATAAAAAGCTGAATAAAGCGATGATAGCTCCAACCAAAACTGTCATTAGCAATAGGTTTTTGATAAAATCAAAAAAGAAAGTCTTTTTCTTTGTTTTATTAAATCCATATTTTTCTTCAATGACAAAAGTAGCATAATAACTGAAAGGAATATTAATAATCGATATGCCAATTAAGATGACTCCAAGAAATGATAATGTTCTTAATGTAGGACTGATAAACCAGCTATTTGTCCATCCCTCCAAAACTCCGAAAAACCCGAAAATCAATAAACCCAACGTTAAAGCTGTGTCAAAGATTTTCTTAATGAGTCCGAATCTCATGTTATCCATGGTGTACTTCAACCATTTCTGGTATTGTTCTTTATCATAGATATCTTTAACATTATCTGGAATTGGTTTATTTCGATAATTATAATTCAGCAAAGAAACAACCAAATCCACCACAAACATAATAAGAATAAGTCCAACAATTAAATAAGCAATCATAATATCCTCCCAATGATTAAGTTTCTATTGGTCTAAATGTCGATGTAAAATGTCTTAGGATTGGTGATTCATAGACAAATTCATACCCTTTAAGTTCCTGACGATGTTTGTAAACGTGAATAACGGCATCAGCAACAACATCCATATGCTTATAGGTGTAGACACGTCTAGGAATCGTTAACCGCATCAGTTCCATCTCTGAGACTTTGTTTTCGTGTGTATCAGGATCTCTTCCTAACAATAACGATCCAATCTCAACAGCTCTAATACCGGCTTCTAAATAGATAGCATTGGTAACAGATAATGCTGGAAATTGATGAGAAGGGATATGTGGAGCAAATCTTTTACATTCAACAAAGACAGCATGACCACCGATTGGATACTGAATGGGAACACCAGCTGCCTTAAGCTTATCACCTAAATATCTCACCTGATCCGTTCTATGTCTTAAATAACGTTCATCAAGCCCTTCCATAAGTCCAACAGCCAAGGCTTCCATATCTCTGCCATTCATGCCTCCATAGGTAGGAAAACCTTCATAAGGGATAACAGTGACCTTGCATTGATTAAATAATGCTTCATTATCTTTAATCGCGATGATACCACCCATATTGACAAGCCCATCTTTTTTAGCACTCATCAAGAAGACATCAGCATAGCTACATTCTTCTCTAGCAATATCGATAATTGCCATATCTTCGTATCCTTTTTCTCTTTCTTTGATGAAAAATGCATTTTCGGCATATCTTGCACCATCAATGATGGTAGGAATATGATACTTATTGGCAATCTTTTTGACTTCTCTTAGATTTTCCATGCTCACTGGTTGACCACCAGCAGAATTGTTTGTTATGGTCATGATGATACCAGCAATATTTTCTTTACCTTTATTGACAATCAATTTTTCTAATTGAATCAAATCAAAATTTCCCTTAAAGGGGTGATTGAGATCAATATCAAAACACGCTTCAATGACACAATCTATTGCTCTTGCTCCAGCAAGCTCAACATGTGCTCTTGTCGTATCAAAATGGATATTGGAAATATAATACATACCTTTTTTAGTCACTAGCTGTGGTAAAAAAACTTGTTCAGCACCTCTGCCTTGATGAACAGGCATGAAATATTGATAACCAGTTATATTTTTGACAGCACTTTCTAGTTTAAAGAAACTTCTGCTACCAGCATATGCCTCATCACCAACCATCATGGCACCCCATTGTTCCTGGCTCATAGCTCCAGTACCAGAATCAGTTAGCAAATCAATATAAACATCTTCGCTTCTCAAAGAAAAAGGGTTATACCCAACATTTTTCAACAACATTTCACGTTCTTTTCGCGTTGTCTCTTTGATTGGTTCAACCATTTTGATACGATAAGGCTCAGCAGTATATTTTTTTTCCATGGAATATCTCCTTTATGTCTCTACTATGATTATACATCATAGACAACAGAAAATAAACCCTTTTTGTAAGCGCTTTTATTTATTTTATCTATATCTATTATGATTGCAAAGTTAAATTTGTATATTGCTTATTGATTATGTTTCTTATATTCAAGAACTTCTTCAATTGTTGGTGAACTTTCCTGTGCTCCTATTTTCATAATTGACATACCTGCACATATATTTGCAAACTTAATGCTATCTTCAATGTTATTTGATTTTATGAATTCAGAAGCAAAGGCTGCAAGGAAAACATCGCCTGCTCCAGTGGTGTCTACGATGGGTACTTTGATACCATCAACAATCTTTAACTCCATTCGATCATGAAAGACGGCGCCCATAGATCCTCTAGTTACAATCAATTTATTCGGATATTGTGCACAACTCAGTTCGATTGAATGATTGGAAAACATTTGATGAACTTCAATTTCATTGGGTATGATAAATGTCAACTTGTTAATAATCTCCGGTTTCAATGTTTGATAAGGGGATGGATTTAAAATAACGGGCACGTGGCATTCATCGCAATATTCAATGACATATTCAACGATGTCCATTGGGATTTCCAACTGTAAAAGAACGATTTTAGCTTTCTTCAAAATAGGTTTTGCTTGATCAACCATTTCCTTTGTTATTTTTCTGTTTGCTCCAGGAACACTTATAATCGAATTATCTCTTTTTCTCGATTGCTGGATGGTAACACATGCGACACCTGTGTAATCATTTACGCGGTGAACATGTGTGTGATTAACGCCATATTTCTCAAAGTTTTTAACAGCTATCAATCCAAAAGCCGCTTGTCCAACACAACCGATCATAGCAACTTTGTTACCTAGTTTTGCTGCAGAAATCGCCTGGTTTGCACCTTTTCCTCCTTGAAGAAAATGAAAGGCTTGTCCTTCAATTGTTTCACCTATTGCAGGCATTTTATTAATTTCAAAAAATAAATCCATATTGATACTTCCAACAACAACAATATCATAGTTTGTTTGCATAGATATCCTCCAAAAATTGCTTTTGATTCAATCATTTTCATCTATATTATACCATCAATTCATGTAATACATGATAATAGGTATTCCGCTATTATTTAGGGCGATGTAACAAAAAAAGGCAAGCTTGCCTTTCTTATTTTGTATTAAGAGGTAGTTTAACTTTGAAGGTTGTAAATTCATCTTCTTTGCTACTTACCTCGATGTTTCCTTTGAGTTTATCAATAATTCTTTTAGTGATGGATAAACCAATACCACTACTAGTTTGATGTCTTGATTTTTCAATAACGTAGAATAGTTCAAAAATATGATTTTGTTCTTCTTTGGATATGCCAATACCATAATTTGTGATAACGAATACAACTTCCCTACCTTCTGATTTAACCTCAATATCAAGCTTTTGATTGTTTTCTGAATAATTTATCGCATTCTCAATGAGATTTTTCCAAATTTGATAGGTGAGTTCCTTATTGCTCAAAAGATGGACCTCTTCAATATCAAGATTCAACTCAAGATTTTTTTGTTCCCATGATAATTGAAGCATTTGAATCACACTTCTTATCTGTTCAGAAACATTAAATTCTTGGTCAGTTTTGACAATTGAAGTGCTATCTAAAATTGAAAGTTGCAACATATTTTTTGATAGATTAGATAATCTTGCAGATTCTATAGCAATGATCGCAGAATATTCAACGATTTCCTCTGGAGTTAAGTTCCCCGATTCAATCAATTCAGCATAACCCTTGATGGCACTTATTGGTGTCTTGAATTCATGAGAGAAGTTTCTTACGAATTCTTTATTAAGATACTCATTTGCCTTCAGTTCTTGAACCATCTGATTAAAATCATTGGTAAGGCTTGATAATTCATCTTTGCCTTTCGATGCTATATGGATATCAAAATTACCATGTGCCACCTGTTTGGTAGCAACACTCAAAGTTCGTATTCTATTAATAATCATGTACTTAATAGCAAGACCAAATAAACTTAAACTGATACCTGCAGTAATTAACATACCAATCAAGAAAAAGGGAGATTGAAAAATCTCTTGTTGAGGAAAATTAACAAGCGTTTGAAGGATGATGCGTGGAAAAATGGTTGACAATCCTAAGACGACAAATATTGTTATTAAGATCTTAACTGATAATTTTTTCATTTGACGACCGCCTTATAACCCAAACCTCTTACCGTGATAATCTCAAAATCATCAGAAGGTATGTGTTCTCTAAGCCGTTTGATATGAGTATCAATGGTTCTATCGTAACTTTCAGAATCAAATCCCCAGATTTCATTCATCAATTGTTCTCTGGTGTATATTTTATTTGGGGAAGATAAAAGCTTGAAGATCAACAAAAATTCTTTTCTCGTCAATTCGATGAAATGACCATTTAAAATGCACTCACCTGATTGGTAATCTAAGGTTAAATTTTTAAGTTCAATCTTGTTTGAACTCACTATTTGATATCTTCTGAGTAATGCTTTGATTCTTAAGAGCATTTCATTTAAATCGATTGGCTTGACCATGTAGTCATCTGCACCACTGATAAATCCTTTTTCTTTATCCTCAAAACTATCTAATGCAGTCAGCATGAGAATAGGTAATTCGGGATGAGAAATTCTAATTTTATTGGTCAATGTGATGCCATCCATAATAGGCATCATCACATCAGTAATGATTAAATCTATATGTTCTTTTTCAAAGATTTGGACGGCCTTTTGGCCATCCTCAGCTTCGATTGTTTCATATCCTTGATTTGACAAATATTTTGAAAAGAGTTTTCTAATGTTATATTCATCTTCAATAATGAGTATCTTGATCATAGAAATACCTCCTTATTACTTTTAAATTATATCATGCAAGACCCATATTATTCTGTTCTTAATGCAATAACAGGATCTCTTCTTGCTGCAATACCACTTGGAACTAACCCAGCAACCAGTGTCAATATAGTACTTAAAATGATGAGTCCTAACGCACTTGTTAAATTAAGTGTAGAAAATCCTGGAACACCAATTAATCTATTGATGATGATATTGACTGGAATGTTAAGTGCCATAGCTATCAGAACACCGATGACGCCTGATGAAAATCCTATAAGAATAGTTTCAGCATTAAATATTCTTGAAATATCTTTTTTACGTGCACCTAAGCTTCTCATGATACCAATTTCTTTTGTTCTTTCAACAACGGAAACGTAGGTTATAATACCTATCATAATAGATGATACAATGAGTGAGATACCTGCAAATGCAGCTAATATGACAGTTATTGTAGAAATTAATGTAGAGATAGTTGATGAAATAGTTTCAGCAAGATCAGTATAAACGATTGAATTCACTTCATCTAATCCAACATTATAGCCATCTAAATAGGTTTTGATTGCGTCTTTTGATTCAAATGAAACGGGATATATTTGAACACCAGAAGGTGCAGATTCACCACCAATGGCACGTATAACAGTATCATAAGTTAATGATGTGTTAAATGGAAGCCCAGTTAAAACATTGATGGTTGGTGATGCTTCTTGTGCAACAACAATATTCGATGTTGAATTCATGCCAATCATATAATCTGTCAAAAATGTTGTATATCCAATACCTGATGATAATAGCTCAGTTGAAGCATCTTCATTGACACGAAGAATTCCAACAATAGAAACAGTTATTGCTTCTGTACTGTTATACATCGCTTCATAATCAGTTCCAGGAATATATGTGCTTCCTAGTGAAGCATAATATAAGTCATTAGGTATGATCTTAAATGTTTTACCTAAAAAATCTGTAAAGGCATAATCTTCTTCAACAGAGATACCTAGTGATTCCAAGATACTTACATCAAGTTGGTTTTGAGCATCGACTATTAAAACAAGTTCATTGTATGCTGTAGGATATTGTCCAGCTAGAATATCGTATTGAGACTGAATAAATTCTGGACTATTAGGAATTTCATTTAAAACAGTACCTGAACTCATAAAAGGATTCATTGACTGACTAGAGACAACCTTAGTATAACCACCAGCACTTGTTTCAGCAATAATGTTTAATGAAATTGCTCTGGTGTAAGATATTGAGTTATAGAGAGTTGTATCCATCTGATTCAAATAACTTAAAAATTCATCAGATATGATGTTTGTATGGAGTGTCGTGTTGTTTGCTTCATCATATGAATAAATAATTGGATCGGTTGGAAATGAACCATCTCCTGTACCCAAATCTTGCATTCTTTGTCTTGGCTCAGAAAATATATTAGTTGCCACAACACTAGATATGGTTAAAGGAAATCCTGCCAATGTGTCACTTTGCATTTCATTAACATAACTTGTCATACCTGTAGAAATAGATAAGACGAGCGCAATACCAATAATACCTATACTACCTGCGATTGCAGTAATCAAAGTTCTTCCTTTTTTTGTAAGTAAGTTTTTAAAACTAGTTTTAAGTGCTGTTAGATAACTCATCGAAGTCTTTTTATTGAGCATTTTGTCATTAACAACCTTATCAGACTTAATTTGAACTGGTCTGGAATCTTCAACGACTCTACCATCAACAAGTTGGACTATTCGATCAGAAAAATCATTGGCCAACTCAGAATTATGCGTGACCATAATAACCAATCTATCTTTTGAGATTTCTTTAATCAATTCCAAAATTTGATGACTCGTTTTACTATCTAGTGCTCCAGATGGTTCGTCAGCAAGTAATACCATTGGATTATTGACTAGTGCTCTAGCAATAGCAACACGCTGCATTTGTCCACCCGATAGCTGATTGGGTCTCTTATGGATATGATCTGCTAATCCAACTTCAACAAGCACTTTGGTTGCTCTTTCCTTACGTTCTTTAGCAGCAACACCAGATAATCTTAATGCCATTTCTACGTTATCTAAAACTGATAAATGGGAAATTAGATTATAATTTTGAAAAACAAAACCAATGGTTGCATTACGATATGCATCCCAATTGTTATCTGAAAATTCCTGTGTTGATTTACCATCAACAAGTAAATCACCACTTGTGTATCGATCGAGTCCACCAATGATGTTAAGCAGTGTTGTCTTTCCACTTCCTGAAGCACCTAAAATAGCAACGAATTCATTCTTTTGAAATTCTAAGCTAATGCCATTAAGCGCTGGTACTGGTTTCCCAGCGACCATATAATCTTTTTTGATATTTTTTAGTTGTAACATGTCTATACCTCCTAATGTTATGCTTCTATTGTAAAGTAACTTTGTGAACTTTTAATGAACTTTGGCTTGAGATCTAAATATGTGAAAAAAACCATAAAAAAAACCAAATTCGAGTGAATTTAGTTTTCATCTATTTAATGGCTAATGTGGAAATAAAAGTTGGAATGTAATCATCTAAAAACTCTTTGCCAAACATGTCTTCATAAAAACCATGAATGGAGAACCCAACTTTGATTTGTCCTCCTATCTGATCATCTAGTGAATGACCAAATTCAAGTGGATCTTCATCCTTAATTCTTTTTTCTAGTTCTTCTTTTGGCAATTGATCGATATCTGAATATGGTATTTTGTATTTTGTGATAAACTCATGAGTGCTTTCCCATGCTGAGTAATCGTAGATGAATAGAACTGGATTACAAAATCCCGAAAGTAATCTTCCTTGTTTCTTTAAGACACGATAAGCTTCTTTCCATACTGTATTGACATCATCAACAAATAAATTGGAAACAGGATGAAAGATTAAATCAAATGTTTCATCGGAAAAAACTGATAAGTCTCTCATATCGCCTTGAATAAGTTTGATATCCAAATTTTCTCTTTTAGCCACAAATTCATCTTGCTTAAGCTGATTGGGGCTGTTATCTAAGACAGTTACATGTGCACCAGCAGCAGCTAAAGTAGGTGCTTGCTGTCCTCCACCAGAGGCTAGACATAAAATCTTTTTGCCTTTGACATTACCAAACCAAGCCATTGGCACGGGTATTCTTGGTGTTAATAATAACGAAAACTCACCTAATCTTGCTTTTTCAATGGTTTCATGATTAACAGGTACTGTCCAAATGTTTTTACATTCAACCTGTTTATCCCACGCAATCCTGTTATGCTTCAACACATCCATAATAATCACCTCATTCATTCGTTTCACTTAATAGTTATTGTTATTTATCTTTTGTTTTAAGTCTATTTTTGATTGGACACCCTTTTTTATATCTACATCTTATTAACAAAAAGACTGTAATACCATAATTAAGTGCATAAAATATACCTTTTGTGATGGTTGCCTTACTTGCTATACCAACAATATTAGATGATAAATTCGTTGATGTTAATATCAGGATAATAAATATATTTTCCATATAATCAAAAATCATTGTTGCAAATCCAAGAAATGCTAAATCTCTACTCTTTGTTTGTTCGTAGAAGAACAGACTAAAAAATATTGATAAAAGCAATGGATACAAAAAATCTAAAGGTATTTGAACAAATAAATAGATGTTTCTTCCTCGATTGCTGATCTCATTTATAAATGTTGTAGCATATGCCAGATCATAACCTTTAAACATCATCAGATCAAACATCTTTAATGATACGCCTTCAACAATCGATGGTTGAATCAATGTCATAACGAAAAAAATGACATGTGCAGCAATAAATAAAAGAATAATCAGCTTATGTCTATTCTTTTTCACTTCTTATGACTTAATAGCAATAGCATCAATTTCAACTAAAACATCTTTTGGTAATCTTCTAACCTCGACAGCTGCTCTGGCTGGCTTATGATTGCCAAAAAACTCAGCATAGATTACATTCATCTTCGAAAAATCAGATAAATCCGTCATAAAGACACCACATCTAACGATATCTTCTTTCTTTAGTCCTGCAGCTTCAACGATAGCTAAAATGTTTGATAAACTTTGTCTTGTCTGATCGGAAATATCGCTGGATACCAAGGTCATCGTTTCAGGAATAAAAGGAATTTGTCCAGATACATAAAGCGTATCTTTGACAAGTACACCTTGACTGTAAGGGCCAACTGCTTGTGGTGCATTGAGTGTTTGTATGTTTTTCATTTGAATACCTCCGTTGAACTAATTATACCATTAAAGAAATGGTTGCTTCAATGATTAAAAAAACACCTCAAATTCAAGGTGTTTTCATCGTTTTTAGATTGCACACTTCTCATAAACACATTCCGGATTGTTACATTGAATGCATCCTTGTTTTTTAATCAGAACATCACCACATAGTGGGCATAATTCTCTTTCAATTTTTTCTGGAATCTGACCACTGCTGCTAATGGTTATATGCGTTACATATTCTTTAACATCGCCAGTCTTCTTATTGGTCCATTTTTCTTCCACATGTGTATGTGGAGGAGTTGCAGGATTTAGATCTTCGGTGTTTTCATTGATGCCAGCTAAAATGCCGATTTTAGCACATCTATCTCTAAATACTGTAGCACCTTTTAATCCCTTAGACCATGCTGTCAAGTAAATGTTCATGACATCATCAATCGTTGCGCTATTATTTAAGTTGAAGGTTGAACTGATTGCTGTGTCTACATATTTTTGAATCGTTGCCTGAACATTTGCTCGATCCATGAAATCAAGATTTTGTGAGGTAATCAGTGCCCAATCGGGCAATTTCACTGGTTCAACAAACATTGCTTTTGCAAGTGCAAGCGGTGTCTTTTCCCAGACAGTGATCGTTTTTTCTTCTTCAAACATGCTAACAATACGTCTTGTATAATTAATTTGAAAGAATGGTTCAACGCCTCCGCTAACACCAAATATATTAGAAATAGATCCGGTAGGAGCAATGCTAATTAAACGGCTGTTTCTCATACCATACTTTTTGACTAATTCATCCGTATCTGCATCTATAGTGTCTTTATAGAACTTAGAAGATGAAATTTTCTCATAATCAAATCTTGGGAATACACCTAATTCATTTGCACGAAGTGCACTCTTTTTAGTTGCTGTATTCAGCATTCTTCTCATTAATACATCTAAAAAATCAAGGAATTCTGGAGTACCATAAGGTAATCTCATGCTTAATGATAAATCTGCAAGACCCATAACTCCAAGTCCAACTTCTCTATATTGTTTAACGTGTTCTCTTTGTTCAGGTAGCGCATGACGATCACCTAGCATCGTCAGTAAATCATCTAGAGCTCCAATCATTTCAGCAACAACAAAATCAAATCGATCCCAATCATAAGCTGCATGATCAGTAAATGCATCTTTGACAAATGCGTTTAGGTTCACACTTCCCAAATTGCATGATCCATGCGCCATAAGTGGTTGTTCTCCACAAGGGTTTGTTGCAGTAAAGCAAACATCAGGATATTCACTTAAAAAATGATAATCATTCATATGATCGATAAAGACTACACCTGGATCTCCCATGGTATGCGCAGCATATCCAATGAGTTCTAGTAAATCTTTAGCACGTATTGACTTTTCTATTTTTTCATAAGGGGTTTCAAAACGCATTGTCCATTTTTGATCATTTTGAACTGCTTGCATGAAATCATCTTTAAGAGCTATGCTGATATTGGCTCCATTGACCTTATTCAAATCAAGCTTGGTTGTAATAAAATCGATGATATCGGGATGATCAATATTTAAAACGAGCATGAGAGCGCCACGTCTATTGTCTTGTTGAGTAGATAATGTCGTATGAGAATACTTTTCAGCAAACACCATAACACCAGGTGTTGTATTACTTGTGTTATTGACCTTAGCACCCTTTGGACGGATATTAGATAGATTCATACCTTGACCGCCACCATAACTATATGTGCGAGCAATTTGGTAGTCAGCACGATAGATACTTTCCAAACTATCTTGAGGATCTTCTGTCACATAGCAATTACTACCTGTAATATTGCCATCTCTGCCTATCGCATAAAGGTTTCTACCACCAAAAATAGCTTCCTTATGTCTTAAGATTTTTTCAAGTGCTGAGTTGCCAAAAGCAACTCTCTTGATAAAATCTCTTTTTGTTTCTCCTGGAATCAGGTATTTGCTTAAAATCAAATCTTGGCGTTCATCATTATCAAACCATGGATTTTCACGTTCAACCTTTTGTTTTTCGCGATATTTGATGTATGCTTTTGCTGCTTCAAATTGCTTTTTCTTCATTAAATACAATTCAACGTCATCTTGAATTGTTTCAATATTCACTTCTTGATTCTTTGGATATGCCTTAGTGATTTCTTGTGCTTGCTTTATGCAATCCTCTTCAGAAAAGTCAGCGCCAACATTCTTGTATGCCTTAAGCATAGCGTTCGCTATCTTTTGAAGATCAAATGTTTCTTTTGAACCGTTTCTCTTTAATACAAACATCTTATCCACCTCTTATTTTCATTGTTTCAATATATTCTATTCGAACATAGAATAGTGCTCCACTAATAAGCACCTTTTATGAAACAAAAATGATATTTTTTTCAGATAATTTTCTTTTTAGTACTTGAGTAATCCTTAAATAATGTATCATTGTTTAGTGTTTATTATAACGGTTGTTTTCATGGTTTGCAACTCATTTAGAGAAAGTTTTTTTTATTTAATTTAGCGCATTTTTTTAATGTTAGCGGGCAATGGCTTTATAACGCTTTTGCTTGGTATTTGAGATAGCTTGATTGAAAATAGATTTTATTTTTTTGTCTGAGTTGTTTTTTATTCACACAGATTCACTAACTTTAAACAATCATAAAAAAGAAGACTTTCACATGGTGTGAAAGTCCAAATAGCACAAGTTATTCTCTTTGCTTTTTTTCCATGTAGAGATATTTATCTGATAAACTGAGCAATTCATCTAGATATTCACTGTCCTCTAAAAAGGAAGCAATTCCGCAACCATAATTAATTGGGATAATTTCTTTGCCGATGATGAGTGGATTTTGACTCGTTTTTCCTCTAATCTCACTCATCCTTTTTTCAGCACACTGTTTGTTGCACTTAGGTATGACGAGTATAAATTCATCTCCGCCAGTTCTTGAAAAAAACTCAATTTCTTGGAGTTGTTCTAAGATTACTTTACTAAATTGTATCAAATATGAATCTCCAACTTCGTGTCCATATTGATCATTGATAATTTTAAGATTATCTATGTCCAATGCGCAAATGGAAAATGGAGATTTTGATTTTTTCGACTTTTCAAAAAGCTCATGTAAAACTGTCTGATGTTGTTGTCTTGTATATGCACCAGTTAGCGAATCAAATTTTGATAATTTGTAAATATCTTCAACAAGAATTTGGTTTTTAAGTGCCATTTCGATTTGCTGAGCTAAATGTTTAATGTAAATTTTGTCTTTATCTTGAAATGCATCGAAATCCTCGATGTTGTCTAGGTTGATAAAACCATAAACTTCATTACGGACAGTAATAGCACAAGTCAAAACAGACTTGGCAATCAATGCATTTTGACTGTCAAGCTCCTGTGCTGTTTTCGAATCAAGATTGGCTCTATTAAAGGTTTTAATATCACGAATAACCGTTGGTTCAAATAGATTTCCTAATTTAGATTGATACATATCTTCAAATCGAAGATTTACTTTTTTAAGTAATTCAATATCATATCCAACAACTGCTCGAAATACCATCTGATCTTTATCTCGGATTAGAATGCTACCTGACTGTGCTTTAGGAATGACTTCAATTGCTCTTTCTAAGATTAATTGTAAAAGGTTGTCTAAGTTGTCATCTTTGAGCATTTCAGGTGTGATATCTAGCATACTTTGAACAATTTTGTAATTTTGGCTTAAGTTTTCAAATTCACCAAATAATCGATTATACTCGCTTTCTCTTACTTCTTCATGTTTTCTAAACATGTACATTGTTACAAAAAGAATAGAAGGTATTAACAAAAATGTGTATTGGAGAGAAACAGTAGTTGTTTGATCAATCAAGTAAATAACTGTGTTGAAACCAACAAAACTAATGAATATAACGATACCACTGACTAATTCATTTTTAAAGGAATAAAATGCTCCAAATCCATAAAGCAGTGGTATAAAAAGAAGCAACAAATAGTCTAGAGATTCAACGTGTGGATGATTGAAATGGCCACCTGGCGAAAATAATAAGATAAAAAATATCCCAATAAGAAGAATGGAAATTCCTCTAGTAATATAACTAATAATTATCACGAATCGTTGAATTTTAGTATTGTTACACAAACCATTCACCTCTAATTAGTCTACCATTTGTTAAACACTTTTTCAGCAAATCCAGTCATATGATCAATTCGCACCTAACTTATATATAAAATATAAAATAGACATTTATAAGCAAATTCATTTTACCATTAAAAATTAAATCTATCAACGCTTCATTGGTTATGAAAGTTGTGAACTACTCCCACCACTTAATGAAACTCATTAGAAGTGGGGGCTTCTTGGGTAAAGCAGACTAGTGTCTGCTAATTGACCAAGCTATAAGCGTCTGTTCCATACGCTTTGGTTACATATTTTATTAAGCCTTGAACACCAATATTAATTGCTGCATTTAGGTCTCTATCCATCTTATGTCCACACTCACAATGATATATGCGTTCAGAAAGTTTAATATCACGCTCTCTTCCACACTCACTACAGGTCTTCGTGGATGGATAATACTTATCAATCTTGATTAAAGTCTTTCCCAAATCTTTTGTTTTATACTCAAGATATCTTGTGAATGTACCAAATGATGTATCGTAGATGGATTTTCTGAAATGCTTGGTTTTCGCCATTTCAGTTAAATCCAGTGTCTCGATACCGATTAGATCATAGGTATTTACCAAATATCTAGATGCTTTATGTAAAAAGTCTTTCCGTTGATTCTTGATGTGAAGATGTAGAGTTGATAGTCTATCTCTTTGTTTCAAGTAGTTACTTGATCCTTTAACTCTCTTAGATAAGATCTTTTGTTCTTTAGCTAACTTTTCAAGTGCTTTCTTATAGTAATTGGGATAATCTGCTTGATGTCCTTCACTATCCATATAAAGACCTTGAAGGGTATAGTCTAGACCAATCGCTCTTTCAAATGTTTTCTCTGGTTGTGTTAAAAGATTATACTCAACTCTTAAAGATACATCGTAATGCTTTCCATCTTTCTTGATGGTTGCTGCCTTAATGACAGATCCTTGAGGTAACTCTCTATGGAGTTTAATCTTAACGAGTCCTAGTTTAGGGAGTTTGAGATAAGTTCCTTTGATACGGATATTATCATTGGTGGTATGGGTTGTATAAGACTGTATAGGGTTATGTCTCGATTTATATTGAGGCTCATCATGAGACTTATTGAAGAAGTTGCTGTAGGCTTGTTTCAGATGTAGCCAAGCAGTCGTTAGACTTTGAGAGTCCACATCATACATATAAGAAAGTTGTTCCTTGATGTATTTAGGATTCATATACTGATGACTATTTAACAACTCAGGGTACTTTCCGTAAAGTTCATAGATAGACTTTCTTTCTAAAAGGAGCATATTCCACATTTTTCTGACACAGCCAAATGTTTGATGAATGAGATGAATTTGTTTAGTTGTAGGCTTGAGTTTATAGACATAACCTTTGATGGTTTCATTCATCTTTTTCACCTTGGTTTTCGATATAAGTGCGAATGATCTCTGTGGTAACACCACCGGTTGTGATTAGACAAAAACTTCTTGACCAAAACTGTGATTTCCACAGTTTCTTAGTCACATATGGAAATAATTGTTTAATCGTTCTTGAAGTTGCACTCTTATAGGTATTAATGAATTTGGAGAGTTCACTGTTGGGTTCTGCTCTAAATAAGATATGAACATGATCTTCGTCATGGTTCATTTCTTCCAAATGAAGATTATAACTTTTGCCAATGAACACGAATCTGTCGATGAGATAGTCTAATATCTCTTCATTTAAGACACGTCTGCGATACTTAACGACTAAAATAAGATAATAATACATCTTGAACACTGAATGATTATTATTATCTAATTTCATCTTAACCACCCCATTTAGTATACGACGACCTATATACATATTATATCATATATTAATAAGAAAAAGGCAATTATTTATACAGATTTTAAAGTGTTATAATTGGGGTTTCATTCATCTCCCACTTAATCCTTTGAAGAGGGAGTTTTCTGAAACGATTAGATAAATATATTAAGTTTTCCTTAAGTTGCGAATTTAGCGATATAATAAGTGTAATCTATTGATTAAAAAAGTGAGTAAAAAATGAAACAGTACAAAATTGGTGTTGGTGATTTGGTTTCTTATCTCTATGCATCTGGTGATTTAAGTAGTGAAACCTTTCAAAATGTTTCTTTACTTGAAGGAACCAGAGCACACCAATACATACAAAACCAATATGGATCAAAGGATCAGGCTGAAGTACCCATTCAAATTGGGTTTCAAGATGATTCTCATAATCTGCTCATATCAGGTCGCATTGATGGCCTTTTATTGATTGATAGCTATACGACCATTCAAGAAATCAAATCATCGAGATTTAATATTTTTGAAGAATTATTTGAAGTACATCAAGAGCATCTGTCCCAACTTAAAATGTATGCTTACATGTACATGAAATACGAAGAGTTGACTGAAATTGATGGGCGTGTTACCTATATTCAACTAAGTGATTATCAACAACGTCATTTTGAATACATTTTTCATGTTGAAGAACTGGAATCATTCTTCTTAGATTCCATAACAAAATATTTGGTTTGGTTAGATATTCTTTTTGAGCACGATCAATTAAAATTGATATCTCTTGGTGAAATGGTTTTCCCTTTTGACACCTATCGAAGAGGACAGCGGGAGATGATGAGTGCTGTTTATCAGACAATGATGGATCAAGACATTTTATATGCAATTGCTCCAACTGGCATTGGTAAAACCATGGCAACCCTTTTTGCAAGCTTAAAAGCGTTAAATGATAACACGCAAAAGATATTCTATTTGACAGCAAAAACAGTTGGAAAGCAAATTGCTTTGGACTCAATGGATATGTTGCATGAAGGCACATTAGAAACGAAAACCTTGGAGATAACATCTAAAGACTCCATTTGCTTTTTAGATAAAAGGGAATGTGATCCTGAAAAATGTATGTATGCCAAAGGTTTTTTTGACAGACTACAAAAAGCAACAAAAGATATCTTTCAAAATGAAAAGTTGATGCGAAGATCAGTTGTTGAAAGGTATGCTAAAAAGCATACGATATGTCCTTTTGAATTTAGTCTATTTGTTTCCTATTTTGTTGATGTCATTATTTGTGATTATAATTATGTTTTTGATCCAAGAACACATCTGATTCGCTATTTTGACGAGCAAAACTATAAACCATTGATTCTAATTGATGAAGCTCATAATCTTGTTACTCGATCGAGAGACATGTATTCCTCAACACTAGTCAAATCAGATTTTATTAAATTAAGAAGATTGGGATCTAAACTGAAACCAACGATTAGAACCGGTGTTAAACATGTTTTAGATATCTATGATACCTTTGAAGAATCATTAATTGATCAACCATTCATGTCCTCAAAATCGCTTAACAACGCTTTTTACGAGACTCTCAAATATTTGATGAAGAAAATTGAAAATGCACTCAAAGAGAATCCGAGGTATCCTAGGAAGGCTGATGTTTTGGAAGGATATTTATCCATATTAGGCTTCACGAAAATCTATGAGTACTATAATGACTCATACCTAACCAATATTGAAAAAGTTGATGATGATATATTTTTAACAATACAATGTTTGGATGCATCAAGATTTATCTTAGATACTCTTAAGAATAAAACGTATGGTTCTGTTTTCTTTAGTGCAACGCTTTATCCTATCGATTACTACCAAGAATTACTCACACAAAACGAAGGTGAAACTTTAAAGATTCAATCACCTTTTGACCATCAAAGATTAAAGCTTATCATCATGGATAATATCTCTACAAGGTATCAGGATCGCTTACAATCCATCCAAGGAGTTGTCGATACAATTGTTTCTGTGGTCAATTCAAAAAAGGGAAATTATATCGTTTTCTTCCCCTCTTATCAGTACTTGAATCAAGTTTTAGAACAATTGCCTGTTGACATACCTGCTGATATCCTCATTCAAAAAAGAGATATGGAACATATGTTAAGGGATTTGATGATTGAAAAATTCAAGATTCAAATCGAACGTTCACAATTGGCATTTTTTGTGATGGGTGGTATGTTTGCTGAAGGTATCGATTATATCGGCGATATGCTCAATGGCGTCATCGTCGTTGGTGTTGGACTTCCTATGATCAATGAGACCAACAATCAACTTAAAACCTATTATCAAGAGCAGTTTAAAAAAGGATTTGATTATGCTTACCAATATCCCGGGATGAATAAAGTCATTCAGGCTGTAGGTAGAGTCATTCGTACTGCCTCTGATTATGGTGTCGCCATCTTGATTGACGATCGTTTCAGTCAAGCCTCTTATCGCAAGTTATACCCGCCTGAATGGAAGCATTATACAGTTGCAAGAAATCAAAAACAATTAAGTGGTTCACTTTCTGAATTCTGGCATAAAATGGAAAAATAAAAACCCCAGTTGGGGTTTATTTTTTGTGTTTAACTGCTGTATTGATTGCGTTGTGGTAAACATAAAACTTCGTAAATAAGAATTCAGTAATCAAGTTGATCACCATCGTAATGAATAACACAAGATATGCATTCCATCCAATGCCTGTCAAGGCATCTCCCCACCAAGTTGACAGTGGTGTAAATAATGCATAATATCCAGCGACTTTCATCATCGCAATCGGAATATTGTTTGCTGACTTGAAAGTGAACTTTCGGTTTAACGTATAATTCCATAAAACAGATAGTGTTAGTGCAATGAGATAAGCGGGCCAATAGACAAAATGTGCAATTTCAAATAGTAATGTAAATGATATAGCTTGAATAGCACCTGCAGACATTGAGAACAACAAAAACTTGATAGCTTGAATATAATGATCTTTTTTCGTTAACTCAGTTTGCAGCTTACGTTCTTCAGATAGATTATCTTCCATGTTGATTTCCTTTTTTCATTCTTAATTCTTCTATTATAACACCACTTATCTATTTTGAAGAAAAAAGAGCATCTCTACTCTTTTGTATACTCAATATCAACAATAATCTCATTATGTCTCAAAAAAGGGAGACTAAAAGGTGTATTGAATCTAGCAAGCCGATATGGTCCTGTGGATACAACGTGATTGTCTTTCATCCAAACATCAAGTTTATTCTTTTCTTTTTCCACGTGTCTAGAAGTGCTAAGACCTGAAAAAGAAATAGACGCTGCATGATGTTTAGGGTAATGCTTTGTTATAAGATTTGGATTCGTTGGGATTGGAATATTTGTTCCTTTATATTTTGATGGAACAACAAATTCCATAGACATCGATGACTCATTAAATTCATTGATGACAGGCACTGTCATCGAGATTTTTTCTTGATTTTGATTGTTCCCACTAATATAGCTAAATAAAAGATTAAAACCACTATAACCAGATAATTTCTTTTCATCTACTGAGGTCGTATCAAATTCTTCGTATAGTCTAATCTCAAATTTTCGATCTTTTTTAATCACTTCATACTTTGGAGCTTCATATTTTGGCATGTTATCACTTCCTTATTTTTATCTTACCATTTATAAATGAAATCACTCTTATAAATGCTGTAAAATACTCATTTACATAAACCATAAAATCCCATACAATGCTATTTGGCTTGTATCAATCCGTCATCACTTGTATAATGGTCAATAGAGGAGAATATAGCCTATGAATGCCCTAATAAAAATAAAACGATTTATCAAATACCAACCCATTACAAGTTCTATCCTTTTCATCAATCTTATAATGACTGTCATTCTATTTATCGATGGTAATTTTTCAATTGTTACATTGATTAAATATGGCGGTCTAAATCCTTTACTTATTACTCAATTCCATGAGTATTATCGTTTACTTACTGTCATGTTTCTCCATGGGAGTATTATCCATTTTCTAGTGAATTCATTTGCAATCTTTTACTTAGCAGGGCAGATGGAACTGATCCTCGGACCAAAAAAATATGCTTTGCTCTATTTTGTTTCTGGTATAGGTTCTAGTTTACTGGTCGTCTTATTTGGTGCACAAGATCAAATAACAGTTGGTGCCAGTGGAGCAATCTTTGGTATCATGGGTGGTATGCTTCTACTCACGTTCACCAGATCCAAATGGTTCAATAAACAAACCATTCGTTCAATTAGACAAATGACAATTATCAATCTAGCCATTACATTTCTTGTTCCTAACATTAGTGTCTACGGCCATTTAGGTGGTTTGATTACGGGAATCATCCTGTTTTATTTCATCACACCTGAAATACCCTACTTTTTTGAAAAACAAAGAAAACAAAAACAAGAAGAACAAACAAAAGACCAGTTCAATTGAACCGGTCTTCTTTATTATTCATTTAAGAATTATTATTTTTTAGCGCCTTCAAATTTACCGTTTAAATAAACAGCAACAACTTCAGAAAGCCAACCGAATGCCAAACCGACTAAAAGACCAATTGCAGCTGGAAATAAAGTTGCACCAGTAATTGTAGCACCTAGAGCAAAGAATGTAGAAGCTCCAATGAAAGCACCAGGAATAAAGCTTAATAACTTAATGTGAGCTTGGAAGCACATCATACCAGCACCAATCGCAACAGCGATAAAAGCGCCTAAATTATTAAAATTGAATAAGTTCCAAATAAATACGATTGCAACACCCCAGAAAATACCAGTAAGGTTAGCTGCAGTACCTTTGATGAATCCTTCTTTTTTACCGCCAGCTGCATAGAAAGTTGCCCAACCTAAGAATCCAGCAACACCAATGCCTGCTAATGGAAAATTAGCAACGACTGTTGGATAAACTTGAACTAAAACCTGAAATAACCCTGCCAAAACACCTACACTAATTGCAACTGCTAATAAAAATTTGTTTAATTTCATTTGTTTTCTCCTATTTTTTTTTATACTACTAGTTTTTTGAAGTTCTTAACTTGATTGGTAATTGCTATTTCTGTTGGTAGACGTTCAATGCTTGAAGCTCCGAAGAAACCAGCAATGCCCTTAGTTCTTGCTAATACATATTTTGCATCTTCTGGTTCAGCAATAGGTCCACCATGACAAATAACTAAAATGTCTGGATTTACTTTGATGGCTGCATCATGAATTTCTTGAATTTTAACAACACAATCATCTAAAGTAAGTGCAGTGTGTGCACCAATTGAACCCTTAGTTGTCAATCCCATGTGAGCAACTAGACAATCAGCTCCAGCTTCAGCCATTTTCACAGCATCATCTGTATTAAATACATAAGGTGTTGTAAATAAGCCTTGCTTATGTGCTTCGCGAATCATATCGATCTCTAATTGATAACCCATACCAGTTTCTTCTAAATTAGCACGGAAATTACCATCAATAAGTCCCACTGTTGGAAAATTTTGAACACCCGAAAAGCCCATATTCTTTAAATCTCTTAAAAAGTAAGTCATATCTCTAAATGGATCTGTACCGCAAACGCCTGCGAAAACTGGAGTCTTTCTAGCGATAGGAAGTACTTCACGAGCCATTTCTACAACAACTTGGTTTGCATCACCATAAGGCATTAAGCCTGCAAGAGATCCTCTACCAGCCATTCTATAACGACCTGAGTTGTAAATGATAATCATATCAACTTCGCCTTTTTCAGCACATTTTGCTGAGATACCAGTACCTGCACCGGCACCAACAATTGCGCGTCCTTGCTTCAATTGATCAAGTAAACGTGAACGAATTTCTTCAATTGTGAAAGCCATTTTTTATTCTCCTTTTCTATTTATTAATGAGTTCAATTAATTTCTTAGCAAGTGCTAAAGCAAATTCATTATCATTGATGTGTTGATCAAGCTCAATTAATTCAACCTTTTTAGTATCTAAGTTTTTGCGAATTGCATTAAATAATGCTTTATCTTCTTCAACACCTAAGAAAGGCATACCGACTGCATCAATCATTGAAACGCCCTTAAGAGGAATAAAGAATGCTGCATTACCAACTGATTGGCTAACTTTCTTAGCAATGATTTCTCCAAGTTTAGCATTTTCTTCTACAGTTGTACGCATTAATGTAACTGTTGAATTGTGAACATAAAAATTACGTCCTTCAAACTTAGTTGGAACTGTATCAACAGGTCCAAAGTTAACCATGTCAAGTGCACCAACTGAAACAACTTGTGGAACGCCACCTAATGAAGCAGCATCTAAACGATGAGGTCCTGCATTTAGAACGCCACCAACAAGTTCATCACACCATTCAGTCGTTGTAATATCTAGAACGCCTGTGAAATATCCTGACTTAATTAAACCTTCCATTGATTTTCCACCTGAACCGGTAGCATGGAATACAACAACTTCATAACCTTGTGATTCTAAATATTCACGTGCTGTTGTCACGCAAGGTGTAGTTACACCAAACATTGTAGCAGCAATCAAAGGTTTAGTCGATTTTTCAATTTCTTTTTTATTCTTGACAATACCAGCAATTGCTAAAGCAGCATTTGTTAAGATATCACGAAGAATATTGTTTAAACCAGCAACATCAACGATTGAGTACATCATCATGATGTCTTTAACGCCAACATATGGAGATACGTCTCCAGCTGCCATGGTTGAAACGAGCAACTTAGGAACTCCAACAGGCAATTGTTGCATAACATGAGCAGCAATTGATGATCCACCTGAACCACCTAAAGAGATAATCCCGCCAACTTCGCCTTTTTCATAAAGATCAACAACGATTTTAGCAGCACCCTTCATCATGGTTAATACGTTTGTTCCTCTGTCATTAACTTCTCTTAGCTTTAATAAATCAGCGCCTTGAGCCTTGCAAACATCAAAATTAGACACATCTGGTGTGAATGTAGGTTCAAATATACCTGCATCTACAACAATTGTCTTAACGCCTTGGGCTTCAATGATATCCTTCAAAAATTTGAATTCATTGCCCTTAGTATCGAGCGTTCCTAAAACAACAACTTTCTTAGACATTTTCTATCCTCCTTATTCATCTGTAACATTCTTCTTCGAATGTACGCAACCTGATTATAAAGTAAAGCGTTTTCACTGTCAATATGAATAAATTTTCCCACTTTTTTGGCCTTTTATTAATAAATAATGAGAAGTGAGAAATTATTGCTCACTTTGTTTGAATTTAAAACTATATATTGTACTATTCAACATTTATCAATTAAAAAGTGGGAATTTTGTTTCCCACTCTTGTTTTTATTTACCTTAAACTTTTTTTTGTAAACCGTACTTTTTTATCTTATTATATAGTGTTCTACGAGTCATACCTAATTTCTCAGCAACTCTCGTCTGATTCCACTGTGTTTTTGATAGTTCATTAAGTATGAGTTCCTTTTCAATGACCATGGAGGAATTCTTAATATAGTTCACTGTATCGTCAATTGGAATCAATCCATAAAATGATGCAGGTAGAAATTGAATATCCAATAAGTCATGATCGCAAAGGATTGCACCTCTCTCTAGAGCATTTTTCAGTTCTCTCACATTGCCTGGCCAGTCATAATTCATAAAAGCATTCATCACACGTGAGGAAACAGAAATGTTTGAATTGTGTTTTTCATTGATGACTTCCATAAATGTTGAAACATATAAGGGGATATCTTCTTTATGTGATCTTAAAGGTGGAAGTTCGAGTGTAATGACATTGAGAAGATAGAACAAATCTTCTCTAAATCTTTTTTCTTCTATTTCTTTATAGACGCTCTTATTGGTTGTTGAAAGAATACGCACGTCGATGTGGATGGTTTCATCTCCACCAACACGTTCAAATTCATTATCTTGAATGACTCTTAAGACTTTCGCTTGCACATCCAGGTCAAGCTCTGTAATGTGATCTAAAAAGAGCGTGCCATGATTGGCAGATTCAAATCTACCTATATGTTGTTTGTCAGCACCAACAAAGGCACCTTTTTCGTGACCGAAAAGTTCGCTTTCAATTAAGTTTTTAGGGATGGATGCGCAATTGACTTTAATGATAGGATGAATGGCACGGTTTGAGTTGTAGTGTATTGCTTTAACCACTAAATCTTTACCCGATCCATTTTCTCCTGTAACTAAAACATTGTTGTCATAATTTGATATCTTAATGATCAGATCACTCAACTCTTTGATGACCTGACTGTTTCCTGTAACAGTTGTGACACCTTTTTTACCCATGAGGTGCTGTTTTAAGACTTCGTTTTCTTTTTCAAGTTCCATAACTCGATTAACGCTTTTGAATCTCTTAGTGGCATCTTTAATGCTGTTTTCAACAGGAGTTACTTCAAAGACTGAACCACCTATATAACCAACAGCTGATGTTTCATTATAAAAACGTGACATGACTTCTGGGTCTCTTACGATTGATCCACCGTAGATTGTAGGGATAATATCAGGTTTGATTTCTAGAATTTTTTCAAAAACAAGATTCGCCATAGTGATCTGTCGATCGACATAAGGTCCTAGTTCATCTTCGCTAGGACGGTTGATATACGTCCATCCAAAGTGAAGACATAAGACATCAACATTCGCTTTTGCCATTTCAATGGCTTCTTCTAATGTAACGGCAAACCCAACAGTAAATAAGTCCATTTTTACTGCCAAGCGCATTAGATCGACTTCTTTTTCAAAGCCTTCGTTGTTTTCTTCTAGGAATTCGCGATATTGACCATCAATTAAACTGACCGAAGGAAAATTATTAATCCCATCAAAACCAGCATGAATCAATTTTTCTATCAGTTCTTCATGTGTATATGTGGGATCTTGAGCACAAGCTCCAAATATGATAGGAATATTATCAACTCTAGGGATGACCTCATGATGCGCAAATTCAAAAACCATGTCATTAGAATTGGAAAAAGGAAGCATGGCCGCTATGGATGTTACACCACTCATTCTAAATCGACCAGCATTTAGAGCAAGCAATAAATCAGCTCCCCCAAAGGAAGCTTGTTGTCCTGAGCGTCCATTACCGATACATACACCAATAATTGGCTCTTTTGATTTCATTGATTCTTTAAGATTTTCGATGATTGATAAACGATTCATAATAAGGGATCCCTCATTTATTTTCTAGTCAATATCTAAGTTGGGAAAAAATCCCCCACCATTCAGTACTATGATATCACGAAAGTGATTAAAATATTAATATAACAAAAAAGGGAATATTTTATATCCCCTTAATTCACATTATTTTGACGACTCAATCATGAGTTTTACAAGGTTATTGGAAAACTCAGTTGGATCTTCAATCGGTAATCCTTCAATCAGTAGAGCTTGATGATAAAGAATACTTGCATAATCATCAATTTTCTTGTTGTCTTTTTCATATATAGTCTTTAAAGCTTGGAATAGTTCGTGATTGGGATTAATTTCTAGAATTTTATCTGCATGAATATCTTTAGCATTTGGCATCTGCTTGAGCACTTTTTCCATTTCCATACTAATACCTTCACCTGAAACAAGACAAACTGCTGATTCCTTCAAACGATAAGACAGTTTGACATCTTTCACCTTATCTTTAAGTGCCTTCTTGATAGCTTTTAAGATATCTTTGTTTTCTTTTTCTTTAGACTTTAAGTCTTCTTTCTTAGTCTCATCCATTAAATCTGTATCTGCTTGAGAAATGGATTTGAATGGTACTTCATTATAGGATTGCATGACTTGGATCATGAATTCATCGATTTCATCGGTGAATAGCAACACTTCAATATCTTTATCCTTCATCATGTCCATTTGAGGAAGATTTAAAATACTTTGTTTAGATTTACCTGTTGCATAATAGATTGCATTCTGGTCAATTTGTTTTCTCTCGATATATTCTTTTAATGTGAGGTAGTCATCACTCTTGTTGGTTTTGAATAATATCAAGTCTTGCAGTTTTTCTTTATTTAAGCCGTAGCTTTCATAAATACCATATTTCAATGCATTCTTATAGTTATCATAGAAAGTGATATATGTTTCTTTTTCGTGTGCTAGCATATTTTCCAGCTCACTCTTGATTTTCTTCTCTAAATGAGCAGCTATCTTTTTGACTTGATGATTCTGTTGTAATAGTTCACGTGAAATATTGAGTGATATATCTGATGAGTCAACGAGTCCTTTGACAAACTTGAAGTAGTCAGGTAATAAGTCTTTATTCTTATCTTGGATAAACACACCTTTGGAATAAAGTTGAAGTCCCTTTTCATACTTTTCACTATAGAAATCATAGGGAGCTTTTTTAGGAATAAATAACAATGATGTATAAGTCAGCATGCCTTCAACGCTCGTATGGATGACCTTAAGTGGATCTTCATAATCACCAAATTGGTGTTTATAGAAAGTATTCATTTCATCATCAGTGATCTCGGATTTGGATCTCTTCCAGATGGGAACCATCTGGTTTAGGGTTTCAACTTCTTGAGTTTCTTTTTTATCTTCAGTTTTGGTTACCATCATATTGATTGGATATCTGACATAGTCGCTATATTTTTTAACTAAAGATTTTAATGTGTATGTTTTTGTGTAAGTCGAAAATGTTTCTTCATTTTCTTTGTCATCTTCTCTTAAGTGCAAGATGATTGTCGTACCAAATGCAACTCTATCTATTTCATCAATGGTATATGAAGTTTCTCCATTTGATACCCATCGGTATCCGGTTGTAGCGTAAGGAGATCTTGTTTCCACGATGACCTTATCAGCAACCATGAATGCACTATAAAATCCAACACCAAACTGACCAATAAGATCGATGTCTTCTTGATCCATTTTCTCTAAGAATGATTTTGAACCACTCTCAGCAATCGTTCCGAGGTTGTTAATCAATTCTTCTTCCGTAAACCCAATACCATTATCAGCAATGATGAGTGTATTGTTTTTCTCATCAGGTGTCAACCAGATTTCATAGGTTTCAGGTGGAATGTTGGTATCGGTTAATGATAGAAAATGTCGTTTGTCAATCGCATCACTTGCATTAGAGATCAGTTCTCTTAAAAAAATTTCTTTTTGCGTGTAAATCGAATGTGTCATCAAATGTAAAAGTTTCTTTGATTCTGTTTTAAATTGTTTTGTTTTTGCCATAAGTATCGCCTCCAATAAAAATATTAATCAAAAGTGTGTTATGTGTCAAGTCATTTGTATTTTTAAGACAAAAAACACATAATTTATGCTTGGACTTTCTCACTTTTTCTTGACTTAGCCATCGATAATAAGAAGCCTAGCACAACAGAAAGATACGCTGCCATTAAGACGCGATAGTTTTCTGGAAGTAAAAAAGTAATGGTATGTGCGGGAATCCAAAAGAAAGGAATTGTTTTTAAAACAATAAAGTTCAGAAATTCATGAAAATCAATGTGGTTTGTAACATCTTTAAATTTCACATGAGCTATTTGATTGAGGTTTCCATTTCCAAGTTCAATGTATCTATCAGTGATTCGATGAAATAGCATAAACGTTGGAGCGAAAAACACATTCATGAGTATGCTGATCATTAATGCCGTGAGCAATGAAGCTAAAAAAGATGTATTTTGAATACTGGGTAGCAAATGAGCTTGTTGTGCACTGATGACACCACTAGAAAATAATTTGAAGATAATGACAAAAACCATCCCTAAAAAACCCCAAACAATGAATTTTAAGATGATACCTTTATCACCAAAATAAAATCCAGTCTTAATCCGATGCACAAGTCTTTCTCCAAGACTTGCAAGAATTGCTGTCTTGATAAATCCCATTAAATACGGATAAGACGCTGTGGATTGTTCAAAAACTGCTCTTGATTGTGGAATGACGACAATCAAAGAAAGTAAAACAAGAATGAGTATCCAGAGATAGTCGCTTTTCTTCATATGTTCCTCCAAATGTTTGGCTTTGAAAAAGGGTACAACATGTGTACCCTTATCATATCATTAAATCGATTAATTTATGCTTTGTGATTGCGATCGTGATAATGTGTATGAAGTAAGTGATGTGATAATTCTCCTAGTGGTTCCTTTAGGAAATCTTCATACAATGCGATAACTTCAGGATTTTCATGAGATTTACGCAAAGTCATGCTAGCATCAACTTGATAAGTTGAATTAATTCTTTCCTGACGTATCTTATTGGTTGTTCCATAAGGTTGTCCACCACCACCAATACATCCACCTGGGCATGTCATGATTTCAATGAATGCATAAGGTGAAGTACCTTCTCTAACTTGATCACATAAAATCTTAGCCATTGATAATGTATGTGCAACAGCAACTTTAACCATGCTGCCACCTAAATTAATTTCAGCTTCCTTGATACCTTCAAGTCCTCTTAATTCTTTAAAGTCGAGACTTTCCAATGGTTTTTTATTAACAACTTCATAAACTGTTCTGATGGCTGCTTCCATAACACCACCGGTTGCTCCAAAGATTGCTGCAGCACCTGTTGTGATACCAAATGGTGAATCAAATGGTTTTTCATCCAAGTTTTCAAAATCAATACCCATTTGGTTGATCATCTTGCCCAATTCACGTGTAGTCAAAACAACATCGATATCAGGACTATTTTCATCAACTCTCATTTCTTCGCGTTTTGCTTCATACTTCTTTGCTGTACAAGGCATCACAGAAACAACAAATACATCTTTAGGATCTAAACCATTCTTTTTAGGATAGTAAGATTTAGCAAGTGCTCCAAACATTTGTTGTGGAGACTTACAAGATGAGATATGATCTAAAATATCTGGGTAACGTGTTTCGGCATAATTGATCCAACCAGGGCAACATGATGTCATCATTGGTAATACACCACCATTGGTAACGCGGTGAATCAATTCATTGCCTTCTTCAATAATGGTTAAGTCAGCGGTGAAATCAGTATCAAAGACTTGGTCAAAACCAAGAATCTTCATTGCTGATACCATCTTACCTGTAACAATTGTTCCAATCTTTTGGTTAACTTCTTCACCTAAAGAGACACGTACGGCAGGTGCAACCTGAACGATAACATGTTTCTTAGGATCAGCAAGAGCTTTCCAAACAAGATCAGTATCATCTTTTTCTGTGATAGCTCCAACAGGACATACGCTTGCGCATTGTCCGCAGAATGTACAAAAATCATCGGATAACTCTTCATTAAAGACAGCAGAAACAGTCATATCTTGTCCTCTGCCCATGATAGCTAAGACATTTGTGCCTTGGACATTTTTACAAACATCAACACAACGTCCGCATTTAATACATAAATTTGGATTTCTTACGATTGATGGATTGTTCTCATCAATTTCGCATTTTTCAAATACATTTGGGAACCGATTTTCATCAATACCTAAGTTCATAGCTAACTTTTGCAGTTCGCATCTCATATTTTTAACGCATGTTGTACAATTTGTGTCATGATTTGACAAAATCAATTCAACAATAGTCTTTCTAGCATTTAAAACTCTATGGGAGTTGGTTACAATAACCATCCCTTCAGCAACTGGTGTAGAGCATGAAGAAACAAGTCCTTTTCTGCCTTCCACTTCAACCACACAAATGCGACAATCAGATTTAATATTCAAATCTTCATAATAACAAAGTGTAGGGATATTCATGTTGAATTTCTTTGCTGCTTGTAAAATCGATGTATTTTCTTCAACAGTTACGGGAACATTATTTATCGTTAAATTTACCAATTTCATATCCTCCTATGTTCTCTTTAGTCTATTAGACGATCAAGATAATCGTCTCTAAAATATTTGAGTGATGAAATGATTGCTGTTGGTGAGGTTTGTCCCAAACCACACAATGATGCCTGGTGAATCACTCGAGCGAGTGATTCCAATGACATGATATCTTTCACCGTTGCTTTATGTTCAATAAACTTAATGATAAGATTAGCCATTTGGATATGACCTTCTCTACATGGTGTACATTTTCCGCATGATTCATGTTGGAAGAATCTGACTATTTTTAATAAAATATCGAATAAGTCAAATCTTTCGTCCATGACGATAATCGCACCAGCACCAGTTTTTGATTCAAACTCTTCAAAACGTTCAAAATCAATAATCATATCTAACATATACTCAGGGATGATTGGTCCGCATGCGCCACCTAATTGAACCATCTTAATCTTGCGATCCTTTTCAATTCCACCGCCTAGTTTATAGATAACATCTCTAATGGGGACGCCAAATGGAATTTCAAAAACGCCTTTATTCTTGACATTTCCTGATAAAGAAATAAGTTTCGTACCCGTCGATGAAGGTGTGCCTATTTTAGCAAATTTAGCTCCACCCATTTCAATGATTGTTGGTATGGTTGAAAAAGTCTCAACATTATTAATCAATGTTGGTTTTCCATATAATCCAACTGAGGTAGGAAATGGAGGTTTAACTCTCGTTCTACCTGGATTGCCTTCAATCGATTCGATTAATGCAAATTCTTCGCCACATACATATGATCCAGCTCCAGATCTGACTTCAATATCAAAGTTAAATTTAGAACCGAGAATATTTTTACCTAAGAAGCCTTTTTTCTTTGCTTCATCAATTGACCATTTTAAAAGACTAATTGATTTTTGGTATTCACCGCGTACATAAATAAAGCCTTTTGTTCCACCTGTTGCATAAGCAACAATAATCATACCTTCAAGAATTTGATGTGGATCATTTTCCATGAGATAGCGATCCTTAAAATTGCCTGGTTCGCCTTCATCAGCATTACAAATGATATATTTATCTTTGTTTGTTTCCTTAGCTAAACCCATCATCTTTATTGCTGCTGGAAATCCTGCACCACCTCTACCACGTAAATATGACTTTTGAACTTGTTCAATAATTTCTGTCTTTTCCATGGATAAAGCTTTTTTTAAATTTTTGTATCCATCAAACTTGATATATTCATCAATAGATAATGGATTGATCTGTCCAAATCGTTTGGAGATTAATTTCATTTCAATCATCACATGTACACCCGATACTCAGATAAAATAGCCTTAATTTTGTCAGCTGTCAAGTGTGTATAGATCTTGTCGTTGATTCTCATGGTTGGTCCAGCTTCACAACAACCTAAACAACTTGTATACTCTAGAGTAAACTGTTGATTTGGTGTTGTTTCATTAACGCGAATTCCGAGTTCCTTTTCAATTGTTTTTAAAATATCCACATCAGAACTAACATAGCAAGGAACATCCTTGCAAACTTGAATGATGTGTTTGCCGCGTGGCTTGTCTGAAAAAAACGTATAAAACGATAATACACTGCAAACCTTGCTTTCAGGTATGCTTAAATACGAGGCGATCTCTATGATTTCTTCTTTTGAAATATAGTGATTGCTTTTGACCGTCTGATAATCTAATAAAATTTCAATCAGCTGGTCTTCTGTTTTTGGATACTTTTGAAGCACTTCTTTTAGTAACATTGCTAATCCTCCTGTTTGAAAGTTAAAAAACAACAATAAAAAATTGTCCTCGTGTCGTGTGCTCTATGTCCCTTATCAAGTCAACAAAGTTGTCTAAACTTAAATTGGAAAAATTCTCCAATGAATAAGTCTTGATTCATGTGATGAAGCAAAGTAAAAAGATGGATGCCATTTTAAAAAAACCTCTGAATACTCTATTTCTTCAGTTCATCGTACAATTTACTTTAATGATAATATGAAACGCTTTGAATGTCAATGTATTTCGGGAAAATAACCTATTTAATCAACAATTATAAAGTATGTTAAATCATGTGTATTGAATCATAAAAAAAAGCCCAGTAATCTACTTGCTGGGCTTTAGTTCAATATTTAGGATTTCTTAACAATTTCGAGCACTTGAGCATAAATCAATTCATTAAGCTCGTTGACTTCAATATCAATTGCTCCATTGACAAACTGGAACAATAATCCAGTAATGAGTGCTTGAATAACTTGAGCTGTGTAAGGTTTGGGTATTCTAGGTTCGAAAACGCCTTCAATAATCCCTAGTTTGAAGATGCTAGAAAATCGTTCTTTCATCTTATCTCTAATTTCACTTGCACAAACTTCAAGTTGTTTTCCTTGGTGAATAAATGAACCTTGATCAAAATTCATGATTGCATCCATGATGATTTTCGCATCTTTCATGACGAATAGTATTTTTTCTAGTTGTTCGATGAATGCGGTTTTGAAATTCATGTTTTCGATATCAGACATTAAAATATTTTCATAGTGTTTGAGTAAGTAGATATATGTTTCTGATACCATATCCTCTTTACTGCTGAAATGTTCATAAACTGTGCTTTTCCCTATTTCGGCTTCTGCTGCTATTTTTGAGATTGTGATTTGTTCAAGATTATCTCCATCTTTGATGTGGGAAATGACTGCACTTAATATTTTATCCTTTGTTGATATCATTTTTTTTCGCCTCATCTCTGACTTTTCTAAAGTTGAGTGCTGCATAGATTGTAGGAACTACAACAAGTGTAAGGACTGTTGCATAAATAAGTCCTCCTATGGCAGTGATTGCCATTGGTTGTAAGAGTTCAGCACCCTGACCAATACCGATCGCCATAGTAAACAGTGCAAGAATGGTTGTTAGTGCCGTCATTAAGATAGGTCTAAGTCTAGTTTGACCTGCTTCGACAATGGCTTCAATAATGGTTCGGCCTTTTTCCCTTAACTTATTAATATAATCAATTAACACAATCCCATTGTTAACGACAACCCCAATCAAGATGATGAATCCCATGATAGAGACTAAACTCAAATTGGAATCGGTGATGAGAAGTGCGAACATACCACCAGTAAAAGCTAAAGGGATTGTTCCTAAAATGATTAAAGGATAGACAAGTGATTGAAATTGAATAGCCATAACCATGTAGACAAGTAAGACAGCAACAATAGCTGCTAAAGCAAGATCTGATACTGCTGATAAGATGGATTCGTTCTCACCCTCAAATACAACACTATATCCGCCATCATAAGCTGCAAAT
>Ga0268276_1000414_pt1 | contig 50928 bp, 48 predicted proteins | sample saktaG_4_FD_190145 | JGI IMG/M metagenome (GOLD analysis project Ga0268276, IMG submission 190145) | Saline water microbial communities from Sakinaw Lake, British Columbia, Canada - sak_2010_1_5_45m | ecosystem: Environmental > Aquatic > Non-marine Saline and Alkaline > Saline ...
GCACCGGCCGATATTCCAACGGATTTCATATTCATAAACCATTCAGGCTGAATGTCTGCCGGTCCCTGAACCTGATAGCTGTTCGGATTAATGGTTTTCGCAATTGACGTCAGTCGCTTTGTATTCGCACTGGTAAATGAACCCACAATAACCATTACGTCATTATTCTCAGCAAGTTCCCGAACTTGTGATTGCCGGTTGCGGGTCGGTTTACAAATTGTATTAATGATCCGTAAATCACTGACTTTGAAAATCAATGCGGATACGATGCTGTTGACATTTTCATGAAACTGCGTGGACTGGATGATAATGCCGGCCTTCCGGATTTTTTGCAGTTTTTCGGCATCCTGCTCATTGGCAACAATTATCGGATTGCTGATCTGACTGGCAATCCCTTCTACCTCATCATGGCCGGGATCACCAATGATGATAACTTGTCTACCTTCTGCTTCCAATTCTCTGGCCGCCACATGAATCTCATTCACCAACGGACAGGCCGCATCAATTATCGTCAATCCCCGATTTCTCGCCCGTTGCCAAACTTCAGCCGTTGTTCCGTGAGACCGGAATATTACCGGCATGTTAATGGGAATATTTTCAATGTCTTCAAAAACCGCTACACCCAGTTTTTTCAAATCATTGACAACCTGTTCATTATGCACAATATCGCCCAGCATGGCAACACTGCCGTGCTTTTTTCCGGCTTTTTTGGCAATGTCAATTGCCCGCTGGACTCCAAGGCAGAAGCCTACATCTTTGGCGATGGTGATCGATAAGGAATTCATTTTATTTTGGCAGAAGTAATTGTTTTCTGGGCCTGATATTTTCCCTTCTTATCGGCATAGGAAACACGACACTCGTCATCACTTTCAAAGAATAGTACCTGTGCGAGACCTTCATTGGCATAGATTTTTGCAGGAACCGGAGATGTATTTGAGATCGAAATTGTCACAAAGCCTTCCCATTCCGGTTCAAAGGGTGTCACATTTACCAGTATCCCGCACCGGGCGTAGGTCGATTTTCCCGATGTCAATGTGACCACATTCCGGGGAATGCGAAAATATTCCACACTTCGGGCCAGAACATAACTATTAGGAAGAATGATGCACTCATCGGCGACAATAGTATCGAAAAAAGAATCGTTCATTTTTTTCGGATCAATAACAAGATCATCAGTTACTTTTAATACCTTGAACTCATTGGCAATCCGCATATCGTAGCCATAGGCCGAAATTCCATAGGAAATGACACTCTTAGTGACCTGGCCCTTTTCGAATGGCTCAATCATTTTGTGTTTTTCACACATTTCCTCAATCCACCAGTCGGGTCTTACACTCAAACTCAGGCTCCTATTGCTTTATTTGTTCAATGGCTTTTCGTGCTTCCGGCAATACCATAAGTGTTGCTTTTTCCAAAGTATTTTCCACAGTCAAACCAGCCGCATAAAAATGCCCGCCACCGCCGAATTTCCTGGCGATTTGATTTACCACAACTTTCCCTTTTGACCGAAAACTGACACGGATCTTATTCGGATCAATCTCCAAAAACATAACCGACACTTCAACCCCTTTAATCGAACGAATAAAATCCGTATAGCCACCGATTTCATCCAGCTGTACGCCTGCCTTTTTCAAATCATCCTGGGAAATGGTAAACCAGGCCAGTTTTCCGTCATTTTCATAATGGACGGTTTGAAGGGCTGTTCCCAGTAAGGCCATGCGCTGTCGGGAATAGCTCTCATAAACATGTTTGAATATATCATTGGGTTTAATATCGTATTCAAGCAATTCAGACGCGACCCGGAAGGCATATTTATTAGCATTTTCAAAACGAAAAGAACCGGTATCGGTCATCAAGCCAACATACACCGCTTCCGCAATTTGCTTATCGATGTATTCTGTACCAATTTCTTTAATCAATTCATAAACCAGGCAGGTGGTCGCTGGTGCTTTATCGTCCACAACTTTATAATCGCAGACAATATGATTCTCGGGGTGATGGTCTATGCAGATACTGGGTATTTCCAATTTCGCCAGATCATCTCCCAATATCCCGGTCCGTGTAATTCCTCCAACATCAAAGATGAAAATCAGATCAAATTCTTTCAACTGTTCAAAATCACGCTCGGGAATATATTGCTGAATCACTTTTTCGGGATCGAGAAAAGCATATTCCTCCGGAAATGCCGAACTATTGATGATTTCGGAGATAATATTCATTTTCAGCAGAAAATGATACATCGCTATTTCAGATCCAATACCATCACCATCGGGATTAACATGGGTCGTCAGCAGGATTTTTCCCGCAGATTTCAGTTGAGATATGATCGGTTTCCAGTTATGTTGCATTATCAATTCGCTTTAAAATAATTCTAAATGTACTTTTATACCGGTTAATATCAAATGTCTAATCAACCGGAAAAATAACTATGCTTAAGTCAAAGATTATACGGATTGTTTTTTCCAGTGTGAGATGATATCTGCTACGTCCCGCGCCCAGGCACAGTCGCACTCGTTCGGACATTTGGATAATTCCTGAGGTCTTAAACAGTAGCCGGGACACTTCTCGGTCCCTGTTCTTCTTTTCGTAAACACAGGACCGTTGTATAAGTCTCTGAATTCACCGGCCTTGATAGCCATTGTAGTCTTACATATCAGATGATCAAATAAGAAAAGCCCCTGTTTCAGGCTGTTAAAATTTACCTGATACCCTTTTAACAGATTATTAGGATCGATTAAAAACGAATCGCGAACTTGCCACTCAAATCCACAATTCGAACATTTTTTAAAAATAGATTTATGATCCACAAGAAGTCTCCGGTAAAACTACCATTAATCTACAGTATTTGACATTATTCGCAAATGTCACAGGTCAATAACTACCATTTTTTATTGAGGCTGAGAAATAGAGAGGCGATTGTACCTATCATTAATAAAAAAACAGCCTGAGTTATTTTTCAGACTGTTTTGAACTCTGATAAGAACGCTTATTCGATACTACTCGGTTTTCCGGTTATCGCACCCCTTTTCAAGAAATTCATCAAAAGAAACCTGAGACTTATAGCATTCATGCTCCACATACTCCAGAATATTCATAAACATGTCTTTTTTAATATAGCCGGGGATAATGGTTATCACCTCCATATCAGGGGTCAAAAAAGCAATTGACGGAAACCCTGTAACCTGAAATGCAGAGGTCAGTTGGCGCGGAGTTAGTTGCTGTCCCCTGAAAGTGATTGTTTCGGAACTACTTTCGGCATTCAGTTTAATCGGAATAAAATTTTCAAAAAGGAATTTTTCCACTTCCGGATCGGAGAAAGTCTCTTTATCCATCACTTTACACCAATGGCACCAGTCGGCATAAAAATCTATAACCAAATGTTTATAACCACTGTCAGCGAGCTTCATACCGTCTTGAAACGTATACCAAGACTGACCGGCTTGGGTCGCAATCTGCAAAATAAATATCAAACTGAACAGTGTAAATAGTAAACTCTTTTTCATAATGTCATTCCCTCTTTTTTCAACTTAGAGTCAACGTTTCACGATTGGTTTCAACTGTTTTTTAAATAAATCATTTAGTCATAACCATTCCATAAATAATTTCTCTCCGATTCTTTTTAAAACAATATACGGTATTTGAAGTCCTGTTCTGTTTTTTACTTAATTTTTATTTTGGTTTTACTGAATTTTCATTTATTTTACGACATAACATAAACGTAAAACTCAATCCATAAGGAGGGGCAATGGCAGTATTCCAATATTACAAGGATAAAAGCGATCGCTGGAGATGGCGCCTGCGAAACGATGACGGTAAAATTATTGCCGTATCAGGGGAAGGATTTGCAGACAAGGAAGAATGTCTTGACGACCTGCAAACCGCTAAGGAGGTTTCGGAAATATCGGAAGTTCGTATTTATGAAACAGAAGAAGATTTCACTGTTCTCAGAGAGGCGCCCGATCTGGAATCTGAATCTATTGAAGATGTTGAAACTGAGTCTGAGCAAGAACCGGAACCTGAGATTGAACCCGACGAAATAATCGAGCCAGAACCTGAATTTGATGAATCTGAGCCCGAAACACCGGTATTCGAAGAGGACTATTCAGATCAACCGGATGATCTTCCGCCAATGATTCGGGAATCGTCGTTTACAGCAATTCCGGACAAGTGGAAACACCCCAACTGGGCGCTGATTACATCCATCAGCGCCGTTGTGATCATTATCATTCTGATAATCTTGTTTTCCTTAAGAAAAAATCCCGAGCCTCGACCGGAAACCCTGGAAATCATTTCAGAGATTCAGGAACAGGCAGCCCAGAAACCTACTTCTCCTCCACCGCCTGAACCTGTTATCAAAGAAGAACCAGAACAGATTGTAAGCGAACTGGAATCCAAAGTCGAATCCCCTGAGCTGAGCAAAGTACAGGAACCGGTTCCCATGGATATTTTCCATACTGTGGTCAAAGGTGACCGCCTCTGGTCTCTGGCGGACGAGTATTATTCCGATGCTTTTCTCTGGCCTAATATCTATAATGCCAATACCAAAAAGATCAAGAATCCTGATCTGTTAAAGCTGGGCATTGAACTTCTAATACCTGCTTTGCAAGGTACGCATTTAAAACTCAGTGATGTCGACCGGCGTAAGGTTGCTGATGGGTATCTCCATGCATACCTGGTTTATAAAAAACTGGGTAAAACCGACGCAAAGTATTACTTATGGGTAGCTCAATTATACGATCAGTCAATTCTGGCTGAATACCAGGGAGAAATAGACCTTGAAGATATGCAGATAATTAAACACTATAAAAAACGTTAGGAGTAACGTAATGTCCATTCTGCAATTATATGTTGATAAAGCCAGTCAATGGCGCTGGCGGCTAAAGACCAACGACCAGGAAATTGTCGGTGCATCGGGTATGGGTTTCGACAGCAAGGAAGAATGTATTCTATATGTTGAAGAGGTCCTCAAATATGCAAAAATTGCCGACATAGAAGAGTCAGACGAATAACATCAATTTTTAAATCTCAGATTAATAGGGGTTTTCGAGAGAAGATCCCTATTTTTTTAATTTCCGGTACATCTCCAATACACCCGGAAACGGTGAAAGCGCTCGCTCGAATATTCCCAGGGAATAGGCAATTGTCAGCCCATAATTCGTTATCGGAATTCCCGCGCGTTTCGCATGCATAATCCGGGAAAGTACTTCCCGCCTGTTGAACATACAGGAGCCGCAGTGGATGATTAGTTTATATTTTTGCAGGTCTTCTGGAAAATCATGTCCCTGAGTATGGCTGAAATTGATCTTACCGCCCACATACTGGTTCAGCCAACGTGGAATTTTGACCGTTCCGATATCATCTGTAATCGGATGATGAGAACATGATTCGGCAATCAGAACATTATCACCGGGTTTAAGTTCATCAATAAGCATAGCACCGCGCACAAATTCACTTAAATTCCCCTTTACCCGTGCAAACAGAATTGAAAAAGAGGTCATCGGAACATCGTCGGGTGTATTGGCGGCTACTTTTAGAAATGCCTGGGAATCAGTCACGACAATTGCGGGTTTGGAATTCAGTTTTTGAAACGCATCCCGTAATTCCCGCTCCTTCACCACCATGCAATAGGCGTCACTGTCAAGAATATCCCGAATGGTTTGAACTTGTGGTAAAATCAGACGCCCTTTGGGTGCTTCTTTATCAATCGGCACCACTAATATGGCCATGTCACCCGGCTGAATCAGATCGCTGATAATGGCCGGCGAATTGATGATTTCCTGGGGGGTTTGTTTAATTATTGCTTCCCGCAGGTCAAATAACCCCTGGGCTTTTACAGCGACAGTCTGAACAACGGCGTATTTTTTATTATTGAGTTTTCGAATTAAATCATCGCTCGGTGATTCCAGATCCACTTTATTGAATACAATAATGACCGGAATAGATCGCTCATTGAATTCTTTAAGTAATTCATCTTCAAACGTACTCCAACCGTTTCCTGTAGTGACAATTATCGCCAGATCGCTACGATTGAAGATTTTCTTTGTGCGGGCCGTTCGAATGTCTCCCAGAATGCCAACATCATCGATTCCGGCTGTATCAATAAATACAACCGGCCCGATAGGCAGCAATTCCATGGGTTTTTCAACCGGATCGGTAGTCGTTCCGGCAATATCCGACACGATCGACACCGTCTGCCGGGTGAGGGCGTTTAACAGTGATGATTTTCCAACATTCCGGCGGCCGAAAATTCCAATATGCAAGCGTAAACCTTTTGGTGTTTTTTGCATTAGTTATTGCTTTCTGTTTTTGAGTCCAGACGATTCACATGTTCCGGTGAAATCAGATCATCAAACCATTTTCGAATAGCCTGATTCGTTCGGATAGCAGCCAGTTTGACCGCAGCAAAGGCATGAATCAACCCTTTATTTACCGGTCGGTTTGTTAGCGGAAAATTCTCCGCCGCCCGCTTGCTGTGAATTCCCCAAAGCGCCTCGGCAGGGACTTCAAGACTGCCTAATGTATCACTCTCCATTCGAAATGATTTCATGTTTTCTCCTGGTATATCAGTCACTTAGAATCCCTCTGATCATGTTGATTATCAATTGTTTGTCGCTGTCTTGAGTAAGTTCATGGTCCGAAATGATGCCCCATTTTCCATTAAGTTGAAGTCTGTATGAACCGTAGACAGTGTCACCGCTCCCGGCCACAAAAGACCAACGTTTGCCTTTGATCTCACAAAAGTAAATTTCAGTATCAAAATGCGCGGACAACTCATTTGCAATCTTTGTCAATTTTGTGTTCAACTGCAATTCCCCATTCAAAGATATATTCTGTATTGGTCCCACAGTCCGCTTTTACCCATCCATCTCAAATCTTGATTCTTGTCTCTTGCATCTCACATCTCAATACTAAAATCTCCCATCTAAATATACACATCCCGCTTGCCCTTTATTATATCCTGGTACATTTTTTCGAAAGTTTCCAGCAAACTGCCTTTATTGAAAAATGGTGTCTCACGAATTTGTGATAATTCCTTTTCGATCAGTTTTTCGCCGATGGCTTTTGTTTCCGGGAATGCATAGTCATCGAGATACTCACGAAAGGTCAATACCGCATTCAGTTTACAGAATTTTCCTTCGGTACAGCTTTTCAGCAGTCCCATGATCTTATCGCCGGTGCGCCCGCAACGATACCCGGCTGTACAAAACGATGTGATCATGCCCATTTCCGCCAGTTCCCGCACAACATCGTCCAATCGACGAGTGTCGCCAAGAATAAACTGCTGTTTATCAATCTCCTGATTCTGACACTCGAGATTGCTTAATTCTTTCATGGCTTCCGTATATCCGCCAATCCCGATCTTTGTGGATGCGTCGGTTTGAGTACAACCGACCTGGATAATTTCCCGGCGCAGCTCGGCCCTTTCGCGGGCGGTAATTATCAAACCTGTATAAGGCACTGAAAGTCGCAGCACCGTCACCAGTTTCTTAAAATCGTCATCATTCACAAAATACTGTGAGTTAGTACTCAGGTACGAGCCGGATGCCGGTGTCATTCGTGGAAAAGAGATCGTGTGCGGACCAATCCCAAATTGCCGTTCCAGATCAATGGCATGATTCAGAAGGCCCATAACCTCAAAACGCCAGTTATACAACCCAAACAGGGCCCCGATTGCCAGGTCATCAATTCCGGCTTCCATTGCCCGGTGCAGCGCGTACAGACGCCACCGGTAATTGCCTTTAAGAGTATTCGCCGGATGAACGGTGGCATAAGTCTTTTTATGATAAGTTTCCTGGAATACCTGGTACGTACCAATACCGACATTCCACAGTTTTTTCAGATCAGCAACCGACATGGGTGCCGCATTAATGTTTACCCGGCGGATTTCCCCCATGCCGGTACGGGCTTTCTTTTTCACCCCGTAAATCGTCTCAATTGTACGGGCCATGTAATCAGCGCCTGAGCGCGGGTGTTCGCCATAAACCACAATCATGCGCTTATGCCCTTCGGAGATGACCGCTTCTGTTTCCTGCCAAACCTCATCCATGGTTAAAATTCGACGCTTCTCATCTTTATTCTCATAGCGAAAGCCACAATAAGCACAATTATTCATGCACAGATTGCTGCAGTACAGGGGTGCAAAAAAGACAATCCGGTTATCATAGACTTTACGCTTCACCTCCAGCCCGGCAGCATATATTTCCTCCCAGAGCCCGGGATCTTTGACATGTAACAGAGCCGCAGTCTCCCCCGGTTCCAGACGCTCAATGTGCAGTGATTTCTGAATAATATCACGGACTCGCTGTTTTTCTGGTTTCTCATTCTTATCTAGGGTGTTATTAATAACTTGCTCATCGATAAAATCCTTTCCGTTGATCAGATATTTATCGATTTCATCCGGCTTAATTACCTGTTTCACCCAATCTTTTACTGCTAATTCCGACATTTCATCCACAAACCTTTATATGTTTAATTTTCAATTTCTAATTTTTAATTTGGATTTTCCTCTCAAAGGCGAATCCCCCCGCGCATAGGATATTCTATATCCGGCCTTTTCAATCATTGCCAAAGCCGCCGGGAGACCGTCTTCATCAATATCCTGTTGGACATTTTTTCCGGGATAAATATTATACAGTTCTTTCACCCGTTTCGGGGTAAATGACGGCATAATGACATTGGCACCAACCTGCAACCCCCGCATTCTTCCACCCGGCAGGACGCTTTCCATGGCACTGGTAGAAGGAATATTCGCCATGGGATTCAGAATCCGCATCAATGCATAAGCCCGCAGAACCACATCGACATTACCGTTGGATTTATTGGCAAAAGGTGTCTGGGAATGCGCCACAAAGGGCCCCATCCCGATCATGGGCAGATGCATGGCCGTTAGATCACGTATCGCAGTTACGACATCATCGACCGTATCCCCCGGCAAACCAATCATGATGCCCGAACCGGCTTCATAATCCAGCTCCCGCAGCATTTCCAGGCAGTTCAGGCGGTCTTTCCAGACTTTACCGGGACGGGCACGGGAGTAATTTTTCGCATTAAAACTCTCCAGGCGGATCAGGTAACGGTCGGCACCGGCTTCCCGCCACAACTGATAAGTTTTCTTCTTTCGTTCTCCCAGTGACAATGTGATCGCTATATCCTGCTGCGATTTGATGGCAGTGATGATATCGGCAATATCCCTGTCGGAATAATACGGATCTTCGCCGGTCTGGAGTACGATTGTCGAAATGCCCGAATCGGCGATTTCCCCGGCACATATCAAAATTTCATCCATGATCAGCCGGTAATGATGAACACCACGGTTACTGCGTCGCAGTCCGCAATACAGGCAATCCTGTTTGCAGAAGTTGGAAAATTCAATAATCCCCCGCAGATAGACATCGGTCCCGAACACCTCCCGCCGGACCCGGTCCGCTGCGGCGAACAGCTCTATGTCGTTTTTTCCATGCAGGTAATCCCGGATTTCTGGATCGGTCATTGTCATTGAATTTATACTTTCAGAGTCATGGATTTCACTTTCACCGTCGATAACTGACCCAGTTTGCCGGTCAGGGCGCCGAGTTCGTCGGTTGTCATTTCAAGGATCAGGAAAATAATCGCCACATTATGATTATCCATGGGATAGCCGACCCGCAGAAGAATGTTTTTGGCATAGCGATGCAGCAGCTCCCCGACCTGTTGATAGGATGCATCCCGGTCGTAAACCGTGATCGTCGTGGTGTGTACCTTTTTTTCCATAAAAAAACCCATCCGCTGTGTTCAAGGGATGGGATTTATACGTAGAGATTGTCTTCGTTTTTCCGCACCCCTCGATGTTAGATTACTCCTTCATCTCAGGTAAAAACCGGCGGAATTTACGGGTATTTCTTGATATAAAAAAGGGCTTTTATATAATCAATCAGCATTCATTAGCATTTAGATTTATCGGAGTGATATATTTTTTCATGAACTGGAAAAAGTATTTAAAATACTTCTCAGATTTATCAGTCCCAAACCGCTCGTGGCAACGATTTAGTTTCTTTAAAAACTTGCCTTTAGATTGATCAAAAGGAATTTTGCTAATACTCAGCTTATGCAATAATAGATGAATTATCATTATAAAACGGGCAATCCGGCCATTGGCATCATAGTAAGGATGGATATAAACAAAATGCTGATAAAAACGAAGAGCATTTTCAACTGGATCACCGTCATTTCCCAGCCACTTGAATGCAACAATGATTTCATTTTCGATTTGATCTGCTGATATCCCATGGAATTTACTCTCCAGGCTGCGCTGTTTTACACCGCCAAAAAATATAGAGCCTTTCTTCGGATCATTAATTTGCCTGTACTTTCCCGCATTGGTCAATATGTCACGATACAGAACATGATGAATAATATTAGCAAATATTTTAAAAAGATTCGGAAGTTTGGATTTTTCCATATTATTTATCTTTGAACAAATCTCAGGAATAAAATTGGACTTTTCGAGTTGAATATAGCGTGTTCTGATAATAGAGAAAGCCGCTTCCGGAGTGTAATGATTTTTAGTCGCAAAATCCTTCAGCAGGTCGGCGAGATGATCTAATTCGGATTGGGGTATCAATGACTAAATGCGGTCTTTATTTCGGGGATATTTGTATAACTGTTTTCAAACTGGTGCTTATAATCCGCAAAAGAAGTATAAACCATTATATCCTCGGTTTTGCCTGACTTCATATCCATCGTAAAGGAATAATCAAGAAGTGTCAGGACCGGATGAAATGGTTTATTATAAAGATCAATCGGAAAATTCTTAGCAAAAGCGAGACCGGAATAATAGGCTTTCATTTTTTCTTCGCTGATTGTTGCATCCTGAGGAGTATTAATCCAGGGAGCTTCCGAATGGGTCATTGTAGATAATGAAATCGCATTCAGAGGAGAGTAACAATCCAGAATAAAATTAATAAACTGGTGTTCCAGTTCAGAAAATTCAGGTTTTGTATCCTTTGATGGTGGTATTGGTAAGTTGTGATAGTCTTTATAGTGATAATAAACAGCTTTATTTACCGGTCCATAGTCCCACTTTTTAAATTTATCGGGAATATATAAATCACCGGACACTAATCCCCAGGCTTTGATGTAGTATAGCAGTTTCTGCAGCTTCATCGGAGTTACCGGATAGGGTTTCCCCGCATGATACATAGTGATATAAGCTGCTATTTTAAGGATATTCGACATTTTGCTACCATTCCATTTGGGTTTATTTTACATAAATAGGCTTTTAAATACAACAGAAATTCAATAAAGCGCTGTAATTCTCACGAAGGATAAAAACCTTATAGAAACAAATTCTCCAATTCCCTCACATCCGCCCAGAAGGCTTTACAGTCGCCCATTTTCACAGAAAAAGTAGAATCGTGAGAATCCCTATGAGCAATACATACTGAATCCATAAGACGATAAACTACCGTAAAATCCTTGCTTGGATCAGGATGTTTATTGATATAGCCTTTTAATGCTGACAACAATTCATTCGGCATCCGATCTTCATTCTTATTATTGTATTCGAATTTGACATAAACACCATGTTTATTGGCGATCTTTTTCAAAATACCTTCAAGGTACTTTCTCATTTTATTACCCAGACCATCGGCATTTCCAGCTGAGATTTGACTTTTGATCTGTTCTTCTAAATTCGGAAGCGGTAAATCAATAATAGGGCCATTTGTATCATCATATCTGATAGTATTAATTAGCCAATTTTTCCCTTTAACTATTCTCGATAAGTAATCAAACCAATCTTTCTCATGGGTTAATATAAGTATCTGGTAATCAGCAAGTTCTTCATATATCAAACTAGCAAATCGCATTCGATGACTGCTATCATAACTAGATATAACATCATCAAAAATAATGAATTTATTTGTACTATTAGATGCTTTAACGGTCGCTAAGAAAAATGCCAACCCCAGACAATTCAAATGTGATTCACTCAGATATTTATTGGGTGGCTCCACATCATTTTTAAAAAATTCATATCTAATCGTAATTCCAATAAATTCATCTTCCTTTTTTATTGGAACTAACTGAATATTATTTACGTGTTCTCCCGGATTCATAAACGTATAATATTTATCAATATCCTGTGATAATGTTGTTAAAAACACTTTGAATCCGGATTCCATTCTTTCCGTAAAAATTGAATTCATTTTTTCAAGTGTATACTGCTGATTTTCGAGCATTTCTTTGGATTTCTTTAATCTATTGATTTCCAGATAGGCATTTCTGGAAAGCATAATCTTACTATAGATATCAAATCGTTTATCTTCCTTGCGGCTATCTGCAATCTCAGTTATTCGTTGAATGGCAGTTATCTCCAGGTCAGAAAAATATTTTTTATCAATAACAAAAGATTCAGAATTGGCAAGCGCTTTTCCTGATAACAGATCGGTTTTGACCTCTGTACTGTATTTGACAATACTTTCTTTCACTTTTAAAAGCAATACTTTTATAACACGGTTCTTATCTATTTCTATTTTTTCATCTGCTAAAATAGGTTCTATCGATTGTTCAAATTTTGATATTTCGGATTGCAGGTCAGTTTTAACACTATTAAGCGTATCTTTCTCCTGTTTAACTTCTTCCAAATCTTCAATCCGTTCCTGTAATTCCCGGATCAGTTCAAGTTTATTTTTCGGCTGCAAACATAACGGGCAACGCTCATCCTTGATAATATCTTCTTTTAATACTCGTACTCCTTCTGATAATAGATTTTCCAGTTTGATTTTATTCAACTTTTCGATGTCTGAAGTGATCTTAATGTAATGGTCGTAGAAAACCCGGTATTGTTCATCGATCTCATCAACGATGCCCGATATTGTATTTACAGTGTCTTTAATCTTCTGATAAAATAACTGCTCCTCAACAATCCCGGTATCTTCGGTCTTTTTTAATAAGCTTAGAATATCGTCAAGGTCAGTGAAAGATACTGCTCTTTTTCCCAGATTTAAAGGCTCAATTATCGTGCTGATTGTATCCAGATACTGCTCATCGGATACTACATTTTGTTTAAGTTGGCTGAGTAATTGATCCTGGTGATATGCATGCTGTGTATCGTAACTGAGATTTTTTATTTCTTTTTTAATTGAAGATAATGACTTTCTGAGAGTATCCCGTGTACTGATTACTTCCGAAAAGCCGATGATATTGGAAAGTTCAACAAGCTTTTCACCCTTTGTTGCTAAAATAAAACTAACCAGATCACGATATCGAAGGATGATTCGCTCCTTTTGTGAATCTCCTAAATAAGAAGTAAAATTATTAGAAGTATTTGTATAATTAGTTTCAAGTCGGGATTTTTTCAGAGATACTACCTTAGATGAATTCAACCCGGAATCAGAATAGTCGATTGAAATAATTCCATCTTCCGCATCATCGATATGGATGTTGCGTAATCCTTCGAGCCCCTTTCTACCGATTTCTTCGCTGGAAAGATGCCCTACCCTGTCATAATAAAACCATTCCAGGGCATCGGTAATGCTGCTTTTTCCCGATCCGTTATCACCATAAATCAGGATTGATTTTCCATTTAAAGGAAGTAAAACTTCTTTCTTAATGCCCCTGAGACCTTTAATGGAGATATTTTTTATCTTAGTCATTATTCGATTGCTCCCTGAGAGCCAATAAAGCATTGGAAATATTTTTCTCGGATAATTTCCCTTCTTTGTACATTCCGGTGATTACATTAATGACATTTTTATCAACATCCGGAAGATTATCGATCTCCTCGAAAAAATCATCCAATATTTCTTTACCGCTCTTGATCTCATCGCTCATAAATTGTCCTTCTTCCTATTCAAAATAGAGCCAATCAATCTCGATTGTGACATCCAGCTTGTTTTTTAAAATCTCATACCCGGTTTTATTATTACAGATCGGATAGACGCCATAATGTCTAACAAAATCGAGAATGAAATAACTTTCCAGGTCTTCTACCCGGTATTCCCAGAGGTTTTTCAGCATCTCATAATTAATATAGGTAAAATAGAGCTGGCTGACCTCTTTATAACTCGTTATTCCGACATTACCGGATTTCCCATCATAATGGTCGGACAATCGTTTGCCGATACTATTGGTTCTCTTCTCACTCATACCGATATAGAGCAATCGGGATTTTTTATAGGGATACTGTAATCGTATTTGGTCAGAAAAAATGAAATATAGCCCTCTTAAACCACCAAGTGGCTGGATGTACCGTGGTTCAAAATATCTGGCTTCGTCAAAAAAGAGTTTGATAGATTTCATACTTAGATTTTAATTTAAAGCATTGAGCAAACCGAACACTTTTTTATATATAGAGAAATGAATTATTCATAAATTGAAATAATTTTATTTCCACTTTTTAATAAATAATCATAAGAAATTATCTGAATATGGTTTAAATCTGAATTTAGCATTCTCAAAGCACTGAATTGATTTTCATTAAAATTGTTTGTTCTTCCTGCAATAATTTTTATTCGTGGTCTTAATATTTTTACTTTATGTTCTTTTTCTAATATAAGCTTGTAATCATCCATTTTTTGTAGATACAATAAACATTGCCCGATGGATTTGGATATATCAGATGATGGATAATAACTTTTATGACTACGGTCATATTTAAAAATTCCATATTCCAATTTTGGTCGCTTTAATTCCACTAAATCCAAAAATCCATCTATTGATTCCATTAACAAGTCTCCTTCACTTGATAATGCTATTTTTCTAATATCGTGTTTTTTTATATATTCAATACCAAAAATCCAAGAAGAATTTTTTTCGATCCATATTTGAAATATTTTTTCTGGTTGGCTTGCTAAATAAGGTTTTAATTTTTCATGTTTTTTTATTTCTTCAACTATATTCCCTACATCCTCTAATTGTAATAGTTTCTTCAAGTTTTCTAATTCTGCTTTATAAATTTTATGTTTGATTGCAGAAGCTAAATTTTCTACTTCTTCTTCCGATAAAAATGACAAAATACCTTTTCTTTTTTCATCTTTATTGAATTTATCTAAAATTGTTTTTAAAATACTAGGTTCTACATTTTTTATGCCATTTAAAATGTTTAAAATTTCACCAGTTGTTTCAATAAATTTGCCAGAAGTTGTTTGAGTAGAATCTTTGATGATGGAGATTTGATTTAAATGTTCGTATAGACTTTTAATTTCATCAAAACCTAGTACTTCAGAAAATACAGGAGCTCCTGTATTTTTGTCGTAGGCGTATATTGACATTTTTAAATCTGAAGTGTTTGTAATTCTTCCTTTAATTCCCGAAAAATTCGATTTTAATATTAAATTTTCATTTGAAAATATTTCTTTGTCGTATTGAACACTCATATTAAACTTTCGCAATTACATCTATATAACCTTCCCATTCTGGATTATAATCTTCATGAAAAGGTGGACCAAACGGTTTTTCGTCAATTAAGATTGTTACATTATATAAATACTCAATATTGTACATTCGAAAACTTGGAAATGGTTGTTCTGAATCAGAAACTCCCGCTGTTTGTACTATATGAACTTTTGTACTTTGTACTCTTGTGTTTTTTGCAGTAAATATAAAAACTGCATATGGATCTCCAAATCGTTTTCCTTTTACTTTTCCTTCTTTGTTATATTCAAAAGAGATTGGCAGTCTCTTTTCAATTGCACTTTTTAAAGTTTCTAGTGTATTCATTATTTCTCCTTTATTTCATAATTAAAAATATTGCAGTATATATCTTCCATTGCTGGATCATTCAGCTTATATTCTGGTCGATTGCCAGAAAACTCTTCATCAGTAATCGTAATATTAGACATTTTTTCAACCGCAAACAATTTCCAATTTGCTGGTTCACTTGATTCGCTATATCCACCAGTTTGAAAGGCTCTTAATAAATCATTTCCTTTACGGCTAACACCATAACAATATGGTTCTGCAGTTCTATATCCGCCGTTATAGTAAAACTCTAAACATCTTTTATTTTTGATTGCTAGTAAAATATTTTTTTTCTGTGTATCTCTAATTTCTATGTTTTCGCTATTTTTTATTTCATCAATGATTTTCTCACTAACACTATACAATTTTAATAAATCTGATAGTCTAATTATATAAAATGATTTATTTTGTATTTTGGATTTATATTCATATTGGAGTTCAAATCGTGGTATTAGGGGTTGTTTTTCTGCTCGATGAAACCAATCACTTTTTTCATCCGATGATACAAATATTATATTTTGTTTTTTTTCTTCAGCTAATTTTAATATCGTAAACCAAATTAGTAAGTCTCCATCTGCATTTATCGGTTTCGAATAATCCCTGTAACCAGGTGGAGTTTTGTGCTTTTGTCTTTTCTCATATTCTTCCTTAATAATTTTTTCATCTAGATCTGGATCATATATAACCTTTGTAGTAAATAAATCCCTATATACTTCACTTACTGGATCATTCCAATTCCAATTTTTTATTGTTTTAGCTAAAGAAGATAGCAATTTCCGATGTTCATTAAAAAGCTGATCTAATTCCTTTTGTTTAGAGATTATTTTTTTATACATATTATTATCTTCTAAAAGGGGATATTCATCAATAAAAAAGGAGCGCTGATTTGATTGCTTTTTTGTTAATGTTGAAAAAATTTCTTTTATCTTTTCTGGTCGGTTCATAGCAAATTCTCTTGCTACATGACCCGGGATAAATAATCTTTGTTGATCTATCAATTTTTTATATATTGCCGTTATTCCTTTTAGGCTTGTTTTGCTTGTAGTGTAAGGAGTAAGTAAAACATTTGTATCTAATACGTAAATGCAATTTCCCTTTACTTTTTCAATTGGTTCAACATTTAGATTAAATATTGCTCCTGAATCAGGATAAATTTTTTTATAAATTAAATGATCTATTTCTGACATATTATATTCCTTTTATAATTCACAATTAATTCTTGCAATACTTTTGTCTACTGCTTTAAATAATTTTGAAATAATCATTTTTCACTCATGCTTCTCAAAAATATAACCTTTATATTTCATATATTAAATGTTACAATAAATATCTTCCATTACCGGATCATCAGGATTATAATCAGGTCTGTTGCCAGAGAATTCTTCATCCGTTATTGTCATATTAGACATTTTTTCAACAGTAAATAGTTTCCAATGAACAGGATTTCCAGATTCGCTAAACCCGCCATTTTGAAATGCACATAATAATTCATTTCCTTTACGGCTGACTCCATAGCAATATGGTTCAGCAGTTCGATAACCACCATTATAATAGAAACGGATTACTTTTCTTTTTTCAATCGCTTCGCATATTAAAGTATTCATTTGAAGTTCCTCTTATGTATTATTCATTATTTCATCATCCCTTCCACCACCCCATCAATCTCCCCCAACTCCTCACTCAGCATCTCCCTCACCATCCCGCGCAACTTGCCGATGCTGCGGATACTGCCCGGACCGCCGTTGTTGACCCACTGCTTTACTTTGGCAGTGCAGGCTTGACCCAATTCAGCCAATTGCCGATGTTGGAGATTTTCCGCGTCAAACTGCGGGATGGGCAACTCGAGTACTTTTTTGCATATATGACGAGGTCCCCATAAACCTCTGGCTTGCATTGGTTTTATAAGTGTATTAATTATCGGAGCGTTTAAAATTGTTGCCAAGAAAAACGCTTCTATTTCTTTTGATGTTTCATAGAAATACGTGACATAATCGTTAATAAAACCATTAGTTCTCATAGATTGCCCGCCGAAACAAAATTCTATTTCTTCATTTTTTACAACATTAGCTACAACATTGGTTCCGGAAGCATTATAGATTATGCGGAATTTTGCTTGTGGATTTTGGTTCGACAACTTATTTCTGTAATTGAGCCAATCGATGGCATTGATTGCTTCCGCTTTGGCGCTTCGTCTGTTGGCCCATTCGTTCTCTACTTTTTCAACCCATTTAGCAATGTGTAAGAATCCCCGGTGATTAAGACTCTCCGGACTTATCATCCGGTAGTTATTACCGTTCGGTTCAATTGGCAATACCATAAGGCGATATTTCAGATGCCCGAAAGGAAGCAGGTCGGTGGATAGGAGCGTCGCATATAGAAAGCGGCTTTCCACATTGCCTTTCAGAATCAATCCCTGGTAGGCGTCTTTCGCCATTTTAGCGGCGCGATCGGCGGTTTCCAGCGGCGGCAGCTCCGGATTAAATCCCAGGGTTGAGGGACGGATCTTTACAAACCAGAAGGAGCGCGGCACAATCGTGGCGCCCTGTGCGAATTTGGGTTTGTAGTAACTCGGACCCGAAAGGACGACATCTTTTCCCGTTGCCCAGTAGGAATGCTGACCGCGGATATTCAGAGAGTACTCAACCGCTTCTGTGTGAAGCGTCTCTTCCGCCTCATCCAGGGAAGCGTTCTTACGTCCCAGTTTCCCGCTTAGTGCTAATCCGGGGATGGAACCGTCCGCGCCGGACTGAAGGTCATCGATCTTGACTTTCTCAGCCAGCAGAACACAGGAGGGTACTTTGAAAAGCGGTGCTACCCTTTCGCAATCCCACAACTCCCGCCAGGTCAGAGTAAACCGCTTGTTTTCGAAAAATTGAAAGGATCGACGACGAATGCCGTCGTGCTGATCCGCGGTATAAATACTTCTGGGCAGGACAAAGGCAATGGTTCCTTTTTCCTTCAGGTACAAATCCGCTGCTTTGATTAGAAATAAGGTCGCCACTTCGATATGGGTGATCAGTTCGCCGTGTCCCGTCAGCAGTTGATAATCTTTGGTGATCTGTTTTTTCAGAAATATTTGATATTCGGGCCACATATAGCGGAAGGCGATCCAGGGCGGGTTGCCGACAATCGCATCGAATTTTTCCTTGAAAAACAGCGGCTTGTATATGTTCTTTAAAATATACGCCCAGATCGTATCGCGGTCTTCATCAATGAAATCTTTAAGCATTTCGACAATTTCATAAAGTGCTTTGACAACATCGCTATTGTCCCGTTCCGGAAATTGCTGGGCATTGAGAAAATTCCGGAATAATTCGAGATTTATAGGTTGGTTTTTGTATTTCTCCGCAAAGTCCTTCGCCAGTGTGATTCCGTGGTCGTAAAGGGCTAAATTATTTAGCAGGTATTCGCTTATATAGGCTGTTTTCGAATCCAGGAGAATCGAATACTGGTGACCGTTCATGAATTTTTCCGGCAGCCGGATGGTATCAGCCAGATAGACTGGAATGGATATTTTACCTTTTCTTTTACCGATTAGATCGCCCAGCGCCAGAATATAATTCGTCTTGGCAACGATTACCGCCAGGGGATGAATATCGGCGCCGATGACACTTTCAAGGATATGATTAAGAGTTTTTTGAACATCTCCGAATATTCTCCGTTTTTCGTGAATCGTCAAATAGAGAAAAGTGCCCGAGCCGCAAGCCGGGTCGAGGATTGCGCCGTCGGGTTTTTCATTCAATACTTTTCGGACAATCCGGTGAGCCAGCCAGTCCGGAGTATAATATTCACCCAGGTCGTGCCGGGTTTCCGGGTCCACCAACTCCTGGTACAGCGATTTGAGAATATCCTCGGAAAGTTCGCGAATATTAAAATTTTGCAGCAAGCTAAACAGCCAATGAATAATATTGATACCGATATCTTGTGCATTTGAACGCGCTACCCAGGAAAAGAAATCTTCATCAATGTAGTTTTCAATGCCGTGATCTTTGAAAAGATGCCCTTCCAACATGCGAACGATTTCATCGTCATCGGGCAGGCTTTCACTCCCGATCAAGCGCCACCAGGATAACAGTTTCGCCAATGTCGCCAGATAGGTATGGCGGATAAACAGCTGATCGTCGGCAATATTGGATCCGTAAACGATTGTCAGGTATTTCTTCCAGCTGCTAAAAACAACTTCAAAGGAGCTCTGAGTTTTGATAGTCTTCCAGAGGTCGCTTAAGGATTTTTGGACGGTTTGAAAAGCATGACTCTGTAATCCGAAATCGGCGACAATTCTTTCGCTGGTCGGGTGGAGTATTTCTTTTCTCAGAAAATAACGATCCAGCCAGAAATAAATATCCCGGGCGTTTGTCTGAGTCCAGTCGATTTTTTCGAGAATATTCAGTGCAATATCATCCGGGTTAAGATTTTCTATTGTTGAATCCTTTACGACCGGCGTATAGGTCATAAAGCGTACTCCGTCGGTTGCCATGCCGATGAATGGGGTTCGTTTATCCGGTGATTCGTTTGACCAGAGAATAGCAGTATAGCGTCGGATCTGTTCCTCGGCTTCTTCCAGATGTTTGGGAATATTGCGTTCAAATTCGATACCAGATTGCCGAAAAGATTATCGACACGTCCGCGCAGGATACGGTCTTTTTTTGGAATCTTTATGTATTTCTCGATACCGCTGACATAATTATCGATGAAGTTCGGCTCGACGCCAAAGAGTTCCTGAGTCAGTATGGCGAAGCGGGTCGCCTTGGCGGATTCAGTCTGTTGATGTTCGACCTCTTGTATATATCGTTTAATGACCTTTTCCCATTGGAACGGTCTGGTATCCGGTATGCGAGCAGATTTTTCGGTCAGTTTTGTCTTTTTCATTTAATCTCGTTTAACCTCCCGGAGGTTTCAAACCTCCGGGAGGTTTTTATTACAGTATATACTTTTGTATCTTCTTTTCCAAATCCTTTTCAACAAGATATTCCATTACAAATTCCCTGTAGTTATCTCCATTTTTGAAATTACTCGCCATAAAATCCATATCGGTCAAGGTATCCTTCCGTTCCCCGATCCAGTCGAGGTAATTGGAAAACATCCAAAGGTCCGGCGAGGATACGAGCCGGGCTTTCACGGGATTCAGATGGATATACCGACATAAATGCAGAATGTGCTCATCTTTCTCAATGAGAATGTGTTTGAATCTTCCCTCGAATAAAGTTCCCTTGCGTTGCTGTTGAATATTCACTGCCTGGACATAGGGATTAAAAACATCCCGGATAAAATTAGCGATATCATCGTCAGAGTTCTGTCTGAGAATAAAATGGTAATGATTCGGCATCAGGCAGTATACGATGATAGACACATCGTGCTTACTGAGGCTCTTGCGGATTAATTTGAGACAATAGTAGTAATTTTCATTCGGGAAAAAAATGGTGTCCCGATTTGCGCCGCGATTGTAGATATGGTAATAACCGCCTTGATAAAAGTCTTTTTTCCGGTAAGGAGTCATTTTTCTAACCCTAACCTCCCGGAGGTTCAGAACCTCCGGGAGGTTTGTTCTTCATCAACCTTCTAGCGATTTCAAATGCAGCTGCGATACGAATAATTTTAACGTCGGATAAACCTTTGATTTCCAGCATTTTTTCAAGCGGCTGGTTCACTAATCCTTGCAGCGATCCATACTTTTTTATGATCTCATCTGCGATTTGTTCGGCAGATTTTCCTTTGATACCACTTGAGATTAAAATAGCTAATAGTTCCTCCTCCGTTAAAGATTCCGAACCTTTTTCTCTAAGTTTTCCGCCGGGATGGACATACGAAATAGTCATTCATCATCCAGATTTATTAAACACCGACATACGGTATCTCGTTCCACACTTTACCTTGGAGCACCTTGCCATTGGCTTTCTTGTGGCGTTTAACGCCATCGGAACCCCAGCCGCCCCACTGTTTGAAAAAGAAAGCGATATTTTGCTTTAGACATTGCTCTTGAATATTAATCGCCCATTCCTTTTCCATGGGCCGGGCGTTTGGTCCTGATTCCCCGCCGACAATTAACCAATGAATTCCTGCCAAGTCAATTTTTCCCAAATCTTCCAGCAGTGGTTCGGCTGAAATAAACCGAATCGTGCAATCAATTTTCCGCAACTCATCGATTCTGGTTAAACCATACTTACGGTTTTCCACCGACACTCCCATCCACGCATTGGGCGGTAGTTTACGACTTTCACAATATTTAGCCATTCGCTCAGTCCGTTTTGTCAATATCTGGTAAATATGTTGAGGGCTTTGCCATATCGTATCAAAAACGTTGTCTATGAATTCATCAGTCACCTTTTCATGAAACAGATCGCTCATGGAATTTACAAAATAGACCGTCGGCTTTTGTCGTTCGAGTGGTTGTGATAGTCTTTCGGGTAACATGGTCAATTGAAAGCCGTTTTCATAACCCGGCACATCCATTGCCTGTAAGCGTTTCGCCATGACTTCCGCATAGCAGTTTTTGCAACCAGGACTAACCTTTGTACAGCCTGTTACGGGATTCCAGGTTGCTTCCGTCCACTCGATAGATGATCTCTTAGCCATTGAATAAATCTCCCTGTTGCGTGGAGTAATTTAGGGATATTTTACTGAATTTTTCACCAATTACATTTTTTGAAAGCAGAAATAAATGATACAGCAATCTCTTTTTCGAATTCAGAACCGGTCTGTTAAATGGATAACCATCGTTGCCGAGACGATAGCCAAGTCGGCTCAATTTTGAGAAGTAGTACTTAATGATTCCATCTTTCTGGCCCATATTTCGCCACTCTTTATCACCGATGAATCGGTCAATCTTTGAGTTTTCTATTTTGACGGCATTTGAAATGTTTCGGCCCAGGTCCATACCGGTCGAGAAATGAAACAGGATATCCGCCCGGTAGTTGTCAGCAATAAATTGCATTGTGGAGAAATAGGGATTCAGATTATTCGGATCGGAAAAGATCAATGTCAGAGGCTGCAGACGAGTCTGAAATATCCGGTCTTCATTGAAAATATCAACAACAGCCTGATTAGCATCCATACAGTAAAAGCAACAATTTTCATACTTATCCGGGAAAAGATGCCGAATCCTTTCCTTCAATACTTCTATTTTCTCCGGATCAATTTCATTGAAGAAATAAGCACGAAATGGATATCTGAGCGCTATCAGCGGCGAACCGTCTATCTCCGTATTGGACTCTGTAATAATTGCTTTTCCGCAACTGGCGAAGAGATCGATATAGATCAGATTTCCATCCCATTTATATTTCATACCCTGCGTGAATATTTTGATATATTCCTCAAGATAAGAATGCTTATCATTTACATAACCCTTCACAACACGTGCTTTCATTCCGTCCGAAGCATTTTTGTATTTTTCAGGCATAATAATTTCCTTCTCTAAATTTCCTTTACTCTGAATGTTAAAAACCTCTGGGAGCTTTTCAGCGGGTAGCCGTCCCGATCCACAAAGCAGGTATCGGATTTTAACAGGGTTTGAAGAGTTTCATTGAAGGACATAAACAAAATTCTCCTGTGTTAACTCAAGAACCGGGGTATTCGCGGTTGGTGAGGTGTGTAAATTCCCGAATCAGTCTTTTATCCTGGGGTGTTTCATTGCAAACCAGCCAGTCCTCAAGAACGGCTTGCTTTTCATCATCCCACTGGAATAAGCCCTTTCTAAGCCAATCATTGATAACCTTCAAAGGCTTAAATACTTTTATATCAAATTGCTGAATAAGAAAATCCGGCAGTTCATATTCAACAGTCGAAACCATATGATTTAGTGCTTTTGCACAAGCTGCAATTTTTCTATCGGTATAACTTAAATTAAATAGTCTTCCAGCTCTTGTATTAACGACCTCTGATGTTTCCAGCATGTTATTGATAACCTTTAGAATAGTATTAACAGAAGGATCATCCTCAATCGTTGCACCCAGCGGAATGATTTTTGATTTATATTTCACGTACCATGGATATTTGGTTTTAAACTTTGGATTTTTCGACAATTCATTGCAGACCATATTTATTGTAACACATTCGAACCGTGCATCGATAAACATATCCGGGGCTATCCGGATCAGCATCAACACACTACAGGTATCACATATCAAAATCATAGATGCTCTTCGGTCACTTCCAAGTTTTTCAACTGAAGCAATTCATCTTTCAGACTAACCATATCCAGGTAATTTTCAAGGGCAAACAATTCACCCAGGATTCGGGGCGCTAAATGCTCCGCCTGATCCAGTACCAGATTGACAAATAAAGGACTCAATTCCTGATAAGTGTTGATAAATTGTCTGACATTATCCGATCCTAACAGGATTTCATAAATTGATCGAAACTTTTTTCTCAGATTGGTATCAGCGGGGCCATACTTCAAATCAAATCCTGAATCTGTTTCCTGAATCCGCTTAACAACGCCACAAATAGCATGGTGATTATTAAGGCTGTATTGTTTCAGGCTGTTGATCTGAATCCCCGGCTCCATTCCTTTTATCATAGAATAAATTTCCCCGATATAGCTGTCCGGAAATTGCGCATGGCTGGCTACGATATCACAGAAATCTTCTTCGGTATCATCGATCGTCATGGATTTGTTATCACGCAGAATGGAATGGACAGTTTCATGAAGAAGTGGAAAAATCAAATCCATGACATTTGTTTTGATATCAACGAATACCACACGGTGATTATATATCCGGGTAAAAAAGGCATACAGTTTTGATACTGGAAATTCACAGAAAATGACATAAATATCGAGAAGCGACAACAGGTGAAAAATGTGATGATAATCCATCGGCTTATTATCGGGAACTCCTGCCATCAGTCGCATTTGCCGGGCAATGATTCTGGCATTTTTCGATGTCTGTTCTAATACTGATATGATCGGCTGTATTTTTACCGGACCTGAGGCTGGAAACAATTTTTTATACTTTCCTGCCAGTTCTTTCATTTTTTCCTGTTGTTCAGAATCTACTTTTAATTTACGCTTGGAGCGATATACCGGTATCTGAATATCATTATCCGATTCCCTGATAAAGAGTTCATCCGGATCAAGGCTTAATATATCGCAGAGCGTTATCAGGTATAATCCTTTCGGAATTTGTCCCTTTATCCAGTCGGTAACAGCCTGCCGGGAGACGCCAATCCTATCAGCCAACTGGATGATTGAAAGCCCCTGTGCAGTAGCGCTTTCCTTAATGACTGAGCCGTCCCATCTCATATTTCCTCCTTTTGAAACGTATCTTTACGCTTATATTCAACCACGGTTTGTAAACTTATCTTTACATATTTGACTGTAATCTACACTAAACGACACAATATGTAAAGAAATATTTAGAGACGGCTCCGGGGAGAAATATGTTCTAAAGCTAATCACAACTGTCTCTGATTCATGAAGGTACTAATGTTCCTTATCTTTCGGTGGATGGGGGTCATTACCCGGCGGGATTGTATCCTTGCTTCTGATTTTCCCATCGAGACCTTTTACCGTCAATTCTCCGCCACCCTGGTTTTTCAGCATGTTTCTGGCAGCATCAATAGCATCCTTTTGAGTGTCATGCAGACTTGATGCTTTTTCGGCATCATTGCGTTTATTGGCCCAGCTTCCATCCAGGCGACGATAAACCATACGATCCTGATCTTTGCTCATAATTATCTCATTAATGGTTATTTGTTTAACTATAAATTTTCGTTGCCATATAGGAATACTCTTTATCGGGATATGTTATATCATGTTCCATATAGCAACATTTATATTTTAAATGGCAATTTTCTTGTTTCAAACAGGAGGTATCCACTATCAAACAGAAATGTTCTCAATTCAAATGAGAAGTTTCTTATTCCAAACAGGAAATTTCTTGTTTCAAATAGGATGTGTCTCATTCCAAATAGGAAATTTCCTATTCCGGACAAGAACGATCTTATTTCAAACAGGAAGTTTCCTATCTCAAACAGGGATTGTCTTGTTTCAAATAGCAATTTTCCTATTCAGGATTGGAAGTTTCTCATTCAAGATAGGAAATAGCAGCAATGATAAATAAATTCCTACGAAGGGGCTCCTCTGGAGCAAAACTCAAAATTCAAATGTCAAACAAATTCAAAATTCTAATAACTAATGATCCAAACATAGAGTGTTCAATTATAACCCGCTTAGAATTTAAGATTTTAGACATTGGGATTTGTTTGTCTCATTAGAGCCTCCTTTGGAGGATTTTGTAATTTGGAATTTGTGATTTTCTTTAAGATTTCTCATTTATACTTCCACAATTGTATCCAGTATTTTCAGTTGAAAAGACTGTCTGTGATCGAGAACCTCAGTTATCCAGTACACCCGCCCGTATTTTGGTGAGATGCGGATTTGAACAGTATAAGTTCATGAGGGAATACAGGAAATATTTCGTTGATTATTTTGCCAGGGAAGTTCCAGACTGTAACAATGAAAATTCCGAGAGATCAGAACTCCCCCGCTTCCGTGATCGGAACGTCTCAGTCGTATCAATGTCGCTCGAGCGGAGCCGGAAGAATCTTCGTCAGACATGCTTAATATCCCTTCAATAAGCAAATGTTATCTTCTGTCTGTCAAATTATGATAAGTAAAAACCGGGCGATTTAAACTTACCGCTTCTGCCCTCCAAAGAACGCATTAACATTAGTTCAATAAATCGGAGATGTCAAGGTTCTTCATTTAGTGTATTTTTTAAATGTTCTATGCGAGTGTATCATTGAAATAAAAAAATCCCCGCTGGTAACGGGGATTCATTTATTAATCAGATTTCTGCTTAATTTTACAGTGCTTCGCGGATTTTTTCCTCCAGATTGCGTTTGGCCTGCATACCGACAATCTGGCTGAAGACCTGCCCGTTTTTAAATATTAGCAGTGTGGGAATGCTCCTGATTCCGTATTGTTGAGGAATTACCTTATTATTTTCTACATTCACTTTACCAAATTTCATTTTACCGTCAAATTCTTTGGAAAGTTCTTCTATGATCGGGGCGATCTTTTTACAGGGCATACACCAGGCGGCCCAGAAATCAACCAGCACCGGGACATCTGATCTTATCACTTCCTGTTTAAAATTAGCGTCAGTAAACTCAAACATAATCGCTCCTTTTTAATTTATTTACCCCTCACTCCCATGCCAACTGAATGTTTTGCTCTAGGAAATTTAGGTGATAAGATTTTTAATCACAACCGTTATTTATGCCGATTTCAGCCACTGCATTATTTCCGGTAATGTCGGCCGTTTTCCGGTCATTAATATGGCGGTCCGGAATATTTTACCGGCTATAATCATCGCAATTACTGCATAAAGAATAAGCAGAAAACTCGTACTGATGATATGCCAGCAAGAAGGTGTTTTGATTCCAATAATCAAAATCATAAAGAAGGGTGAAACAAAGGGCATGTGCGACAGGATAATCGTTAACAGGGAATCCGGATTTGTGATCACATAAGATGACATAAGCAACGGAAATATTGATACGATCGAGATAATCGAAACAGCTTGCTGGGCATCCTGTTCCGATGAAAACACCGCACCAATCGCGGCATAAACACCGGAAAAAAACATATAACCCAGAATAAAATACAATAAAAAATACAGGATTTGAACGGAACTTATTATGTCAATTCCGCGATATTGTGAAACAGCGAATCCGCAAACCATGTAAAAAAACAGTTGTGTCAGGCCAAGAAGTCCCAACCCCAGAATTTTCCCGGACATTAATTGAGTGGCGCTGACAGAAGACAGTAATATTTCCACCAAACGATTGCTACGTTCTTCCAAAACACTCCGCATCAGAACCTGCGAAGACATTACAATCGCAAAGTAGAGCATCATCACAAATATAATCGGCAGGATAAAGGATAGAATTTCGTTGCCCTGTTGTTTCTCGCCACCGCGACCAATTTCGATCAGATCCAAATTTACCCGCCGGGTCAGCTTACTTACCATCTCCGGATTCAGACCGGCATCTCTCGCCCTGCGATTCATTAACACCAAGCTTATAACCGCACGAACTTCTTCCTGCTCCCGATAATTGCCGATGAAATTAGCATAGTATTCCGCATGATTTTTTTCCACTATATCGACCGGTAAAACCACAACCGCATCAATCGTCTGAGAATCCAGCAGCTCCTGCCCGACTGCCAGTGCCTCTTCAACCGGCTGGTTTTCCAACACAATAATCTGGTATTTTGCCTGTCCGTTTTTAAGGTGGTATTGTTCAGAAATAGCGGCTTCAAATTCAGCACTCATTTCACCGCTTGCATCGATTAATGCAAGGATTTTGGTATCCGTTCCGGTATCCTGCATGACCAGAGCCGGTAAAAACATAAACGCGACGAGTACCAGCGGAATAATCAAAGTGGAAATAATGAACCATTTTGACCGAATCCGGGTCATGTATTCCCAACGGGCGATCAGGAAAAGTTTATGCACTGTTCCCACCCTTCACCAGATCGATAAAAATCTGTTCGAGCGACGGTTCGCTGATATCAACATGCGTTATTGTCACATCCGAAATGATCTGCTTCAGCACATCGTTTATTTCCAGACTCGATGCCAAATCACCGCTTATGCTGTCATGCGTCACCGTCCATTCGGCATGTGTGATTTCGCTGACGGGTTTTTCATTACCTTCGTATTGGATACGGAATTTCCGGGTTCCGTAATTCTTTTTGATTTCCTTCAGGTTCCCATACAGAACCCGCTGACCATGATGAATCATACAAACGTCGTGACACAATTTTTCGACCTGTTCCATCTGGTGCGTCGAGAACACAATGGTCTTTCCGGCATTGTGAAATTCGGTAATTATTTCCTTCAATAACATCTGGTTTACCGGATCCAGTCCTGAAAATGGTTCATCCAGAATAACCAGGTCAGGGTCGTGGAGAATGGCAATAATAAACTGGACTTTTTGCTGGTTCCCTTTTGATAGTTCTTCGATTTTACGGTTTGCATAATCTTTCAGATTGAACCGGTCCAGATAGTGTTCAGTTCGCTGTTTTGACTCGGTTTTTGACAGTCCTTTTAACGTCCCGAAATATGCAACGGTATCCAGTAATTTCATTTTCCGATACAGACCCCGTTCTTCCGGCAGATACCCAATTTTCGGATAATCCGCCTGACCAATCAGATTACCGTTTAATAATATCGTCCCACTATCCGGTCGAAGGATATTCATAATCATCCGAATGGTCGTGGTTTTACCCGCGCCATTTGGCCCAACCAGCCCAAAAACCGAACCGGATGGAATACTCATATCTAAACTGTCAACAGCGACGGTTTTATTGAATTCTTTTCGGATATTCTGTAAATCCAGACGCAAACGTTTATTCCTTAATAAAACTGATTAAATGCTTGCCTAAATCAGCGTTACTGATGATACCATGAATCGTCTCCGATTGAGGCCCTTTGGCAAATACGGGACACAAGTTTGCGGTATGCTGCCCGGTTACAAATTTTATTCCAGTCTGCCCTTTTCTCTGATTATCCTGAACCAGAAAAACACCTCCGGTTTCATTGGTTCCGGTGACTACAATTAATAGATCAGGATGTGCTTTCTGATAATCCAGAGTCCATCGAATGGCCTCGGTAAAATCCTGCATTTCCGCGAGTAATCCGTCGTCATCTTTTTCATGAGCCCGCCAGTCAATCTGAGAGCCTTCTACGACCAGTACAAAACCATTCCTGTTTTTTTCAAGAACGCCAATAGCCTTTTCGGTCATCATTTTGAGCGAAAGACTCCGATGACGGGCCTGACGTAAAGCTTCCGTAGCGAATAGCCCAAATAATTTATCTGTTTTGGCTGGATCTAAAATTTCCAGCTGATTCTGTTGAGAAATAAACGTATAACCTTTTTCTTCCATTAATGGAATTAAATTCGTGTCTGCCACAGTATTGGATTCAAAAAAACGCCGCCCGCCACCCAGTAATACATCTGTATCAGAGTCAAATATCTGGTGCGCGATTTCATATTCACGGCCCCAGTTATCCGAATGGACCATAAATGCAGCAGGAACAGCATAGGTCAGACTGGTTGTGGTAATGACTCCGGTTAATTTTTTATGTTGCTTTGCAACTTCGAGGAGTGTTGCTACCGGTGTACTGTTTTGGTCAATACTCAGGACTCCTGTATTGACATTAACTCCGGTAGCTAAAGCAGTTACAGCTGCTGCTGCGTCGGTAATCCACCGCTCTCCTGCAGTCCGGGTATCAATCAATGCACAAACCGGCATACCAGAAAACGGTGAATCACTATTCAGGTAATGGTCTGCCGAAACATGCCCGATCCCCATACCGCTGCCAATAAAGAGAACGATTGCCTGCGGTTTCTTTCCTGAGCAGGCAGTTAGAAAAAGAGCTGCTGCAATCGAAAAGAGTACTGTTGGATAGTTTATTTGACGATAAATTTTATGAATCGCCTTTTTCCTACTTTTGTGATGAATTCACCGGATGATAAACAATAATTAATATCGGATATTTTTTCGTCATTAATTTTGATTGCGCCCTGCTTAATCAGCCGGCGTCCTTCGCCATTTGAACTGACAAGTTCATTATCGGATAAAAGTTTTACCAGGAGTAAATCACCGGCTGCATCGACCGAAATTTCTTCAATGTCATCAGGAAGTTCTTTCTTACTGAAGACCTGTTCAAAGGCTTCCTGCGCCAATGTTGAATCGTTTTCGCTATGGTATATCGTTACGATTGTACGGGCAAGCTCTTTTTTAATGGTCATCGGATTGATTTTTGGATCTTCCAGGCGTTTACGAACATCTTCCAGTTGGTCCAGGTGATAATCAGTTACTAACATAAAATACTTATGGATCAGATTGTCCGGGATGGACATAATTTTCCCGAACATATCCGCCGGAGCTTCATCAATGCCAACATAATTCCCCAAACTTTTACTCATGCGCTGAGTTCCATCGATACCCTCCAGGACCGGAAGAGTCAAGACCACCTGAGGCTCCTGATCGTATTCCCGCTGAACATGACGGGCTGCCAGCAGATTAAATTTCTGCTCAGTCGCGCCCAGTTCCACATCACTTTTTATCGCTACAGAATCGTATCCCTGCATCAACGGATAAAAGAATTCGTGCAGACTGATCGGGCTTCCATCTTTATATCGTTTTGTAAAATCGTCACGCTCCAGGATTCGGGCAACCGTAAACTTGGCAGCCAGGGTCATAATTTCATCGAATTGCATTTTGGCAAACCATTCGCCATTATAGTGAATCTCGGTTTTGCTGCGATCCAATATTTTGAAAAATTGTTCTTCATAGGTTTTGGCATTCTCCATGACCTTTTCATAGGTCAGCCGCGGACGGGTTTCACTTTTGCCGCTGGGATCACCGACCATCCCGGTATAATCACCAATAATCAGAACGATTGTATGGCCCAGTTCCTGAAATTCACGAAGCTTGCGAATACCAACCGTATGACCCAAATGAATGTCCGGCGCCGTCGGGTCAAATCCCTGTTTTACCCGGATTGGTACTCCGGATTTCTGAGCCCGTTCCAGTTTACTGACTAATTCCTCTTCGGATATTAGTTCCTCGGTTCCTTTTTTAATAACATCGATTTGCTCGTTAATCGGAGGAAACATCATTAGTACTGACCCTTTCTTGTTCGTTCAATCTCTCTTTTTATATCTTTTTCAGTGATTGCAGCACGCTTATCATACTGTCGTTTACCTTTAGCGATACCGATCTCGACTTTTACTTTACCACGATCATTAAAATACAGCTGCAACGGAATCAGGGTTAAGCCCTTTGTCTCAATACTTTTTTTTAATCGAATAATCTCTTTTTTATGCAACAACAATCGTCGGTCGCGTTCCGGATCGTGATTGTCATAGCCGCTGCTGTATTTATATTGCGAAATATGGGCTTTTAATAAAAACGCCTCACCGTTCTGAATTCGCGCATAGCTGTCTTTTAAATGCGCATGCCCGGCGCGAAGTGATTTCACTTCAGTACCGGTTAACTCGATTCCAGCCTCAAACTTCTCAATGATATGATAATCATGATAGGCTTTTTTATTCGTTGTTATTACTGTATTTCTCTGTGATTCCATGTCGGGGAAGTTAAACTCTTTTACAAGATTTTTCAATAGTAAATCTTGGAGAAATCGGGAAAGCGTTATATATTTAGCGGTTATTTGAAGCCCGGGTGGTGGAATTGGTAGACACGCTAGGTTCAGGGTCTAGTCTCCTAAGGAGGTGCGAGTTCGACTCTCGCCTCGGGCACATACCACAAAGACAAGACTGACTATTTTTCCGATGTAATTCGAAAAAGATTATTATTTCGATGCGGGATTTATTTTAATCGAGAAAAGTTTTTTCCTATTCTCCAGGGGCTCAAGGATCTTCACTGATTCGATCGGATTAAAGGTCACTCCAAGACCGGCCAACTGGCTCTCAACGATTTGCAGATTGATTTTACCGGAATCATATCGAAAAGTACACAGATTTGATTTTTCGTCGATAAGTACTGTCTGAATCCCTTCGATCATACGAACTATCTCAGTCACTTTTTCTGCAATTACTTTGTCATCAATGCCATCGATCTGAAGTGTGATCATTTCCGATGTATTGGGCGAGTATTTCCCGTTAACAAGAATCGCTGTTGCGAACAGGATCAACAGGATCGGTCCGAATATGCTTATACCATTATTCTGATTTGTACGCAATTTTAACCCCAAAAAGATAGAACACTACGTATAATATATAAAATTAGATAAAAATACCAGAAAAATATTCAGAATATTGAATCTAATTTGCTGATATACTTAACGATAGCGGAATCGTCTAAGGTAATCTGTGAATTTGCGGTTCAATCTGAGCCAGCTAATCCTCAAGACGTAAATGACTTACTTCCCGCTTGCCTTTTTCTTCATCCACAAAGTATAGTAAAATTCCGCCTGCGATAAATAGAATCGCCACCGAACCAATCCCCATTCGCGATGCAAAATTCGCGGAATAACCCATTCTGCGAACCAACAATCCAACTGTGCCAATTAATACCGGCCCGATAATTGCGGCGAATTTTCCAAGCATATTATAAAAACCGTAGAACTCAGCAGCCTGGTCTTTAGGAATTAACCGGGAATAATAGGATCTGCTTAAGGCCTGTATGCCCCCCTGAACCAATCCGATGACAATTGCCAATACATAAAATTCGATCGCTTTTGTCATCATGACGCCCCAGGCAGTCACAAACAGGTACACTACAATGGCAATATAAATGGATTTTTTAACATCCCATTTTTCACCCAGTTTCCCAAACACCAGGGCAGCCGGAAATCCGACAAACTGAGTAATTAATAATGCAACGATCAACGCATCCGATGGAAAACCAATCGACATCCCATAATCCACAGCCATGCGGATAATTGTATCCACTCCGTCTATGTATAACCAGTAGGCTGCCAGGAACAGAAAGACAACTTTCATATGTTTAATTTTTTTAAAGGTATGTCTTAACTGACTAAATCCTGCCGAAATGTAATTCACCTTTTTTTCATGCCCACCCAAGCGTTTGCGTTCATGAACGTACATGATCAATGGAATGGTAAAGATTGCCCACCACAATGCTACTGATAAGAAACTGATTCGAATTGCAAAATACTCAACTGCAGGAGGCAGAAAATCTGATTTGACACTGGTCGTTCCAAAATGATTTTCCAGGCCTTCCACACCCGTCAGCATTCCATCGACAAAACTGCGGAATTTAACCGGATTTGATAGTGTAAATTCAACTTCTCTGGCTTCGGTAATTTTACGGGTCAGATTACTAATCTTTATCTTCCTCAAATCACTGGATTTTAGCTCAATTTCACCATTTTTATATTCGCCAAAAGAAACAGAATTATCCAACAGTCTCGTATCTAAGCCGGCCGGAAATTCGATTTCGATCCAGATATCGTTTGACATGCTGTTTTCAACCGGTGTCAATGATAAAACCGGCAGTGAAAATTTACTGGTGACAAGCGCTTTTCCTGATGACTTCCCAACGGGAACTCTAAAATCCGCACCATCGACAACCCGGATTACCGCAGCATCCTTCACAAGTTTTTCTGCGGCGAGCGCAGTCTCCTCAGTTCGAAAACCGAACAATCCCGGTTGCAGAACCCATAAGACATTAATTAAAAACAGCAAACCACCGCCTAAATACCCAAGCGCAAAGCCTTTGGCACTGACATAATCGATTGTCTTTTCATCCGCCACATCGGGCAACAAGCTGTCATAGAAGACATTGGCGCCGGAGAAACCAACCGTACCTAACACATATAGAACCACAGCCAGCAACCACTGACCAAATTGAACCATATACAGGCAACCGGTCATTAACACACCCATATAGGCGAAAAAAATCAGAAACTTTTTCTTACCGGAACTCTGATCGGCAATCGCACCCAAAATCGGAGCCAGTAATGCTACGACGAGCGAGGCAATTGAATTCGCAAGCCCCAATAATGCCGTACTCTGATTGACATCGGCCCCGGCGCTCCAGAAAGATTTAAAGAATACAGGAAAAAATCCGGCCATGACCGTCGTTGCAAAGGCCGAATTGGCCCAGTCGTACATAGTCCAGCCATGCACTGCCTTATTTTTTATTAATGACATATTGCCTCCTGCTTATGAGTGAGCAATTGACCTGATAAAAAAACGTTATTTATTGTCAATCGGCTTATGATTTAGAACAAATATCCGAGCCCAATATACAGTTGCAGACCGGTTTCATCGGATGTTCCGCCATCAACAGCGATGATAAAATTTTCATTCCAACCGATGTGCAAACCAGCGCCGTAACTGATATGAATGTTGGAAAAGTCGCTTTCATCATCCTCGCCCCAGACCTTACCAAGATCCAGAAATTCATTCGTCGCCAGGTAAAAATCCTGTCCGGCGGCACTGAACTCCATAAATTTATAGCGTATTTCGAGGTTCGCGAACATCTTCGTGGGACCGAGATAGCGGTTTTTCAAGACCCCGCGCAGACTTTTTGAACCACCAAGACCTTCATCTACCTTAAAGGAACTGCCGTAGAATGACATTTCGTAAAACGGTATATCGCCGAAGTTCTTCTCAAACAGAAGCCGCTGAGCATAAACCAGTTTCTTGGTGATCGCAAAATAGCGCCGATCCGTCAAGGTCAGACGGCTGTACTGATAGTCGCTTCCCAGAAGTTTCGGATATATTTCAATCACGAAGTCAGTCCAGTGACCAGTATTTGGGGCCGGTTCATTGTCCCGTGTATCATGCACGACACCCAACTTGATATAATTAGTCAGTCCGCCGTCAATTTCTTTCAAATCTACATCGCCATTTGTAAGATCTTCCGCTAATTTTGATGTATCACCATTCAACTCATTGGTCGTGCTTTGAAGACCAAAACCCAGCAGAACGGATAATTTCGGCCGGCCGTTCTCGTGTGTTGACAGGGCTTTCTTAAAATCCGCTTTTAAAGAAAGTCGCTCGCGATTATGAGTGTAATAATGTTTATCCAGAAATACCGTAGTATCTTCCGGAACATCATCTTCGTCTACTATAATAACGAGTTCATCAAAGCTGGACTCATTCCCGATTCCGTAATAAGGATTGTACAGTTGCTTCAGCATTTTCAACTCTGCCGTCACCCGAATTCCCCTCCCTAAAATATAGGGGCTGTCAAACCAGAGCCAGTGCTCCTGTTTACCACCAGTTGTAAAAAATATCTGCGGTTGGACCGTCCAATAATAGGGGACATAACCGCCATCAGCGTAATTAAAAATATTTCCGACCACACCATAACCGAATCCCTCATCCGCGTTATAGTTAATCGCCGGAACGCCTCCCCACCCCCAGCCGGTTCGTTCTTTTTTATTATTTTTTGTTTTATCTTCAGATGTTAAATTTGTTGTAGGTTTTTTTTCAGATATGATTTCAGATGTTTTAATTACTTCTTCTTTTTCAGTTGAAAATCTATTATTAGAACTATTTATTGAATCAACGGACAATAAATAAGCAACTGATTCCATCTTTTTCAACAGTCCATCTATTTTCCCTGTATAATCATCAGAGACAGTGTTTTCTATATGACCAGTCTCAACATTAATAAGTCTAACAGATATTGAATATGTCTCACCAATTTTCCCAATACTTCCGGCAATCATACCATTTACGTTTAATAATTCTCCAACTTTAATTGCACATGCATCTGAAGTACATCCAGATAATTGAAATGACATTTCATTTAATATTTGTTCCATCTTTGCACGTTCAATAACGGAAAATCGCTGATTATTAACCAATATATCTCTTAATCTATCAGTTAAAATCTTTGTTTCTCCTTGTTCTATTCCGTAAGTAGCTTCAAAATCTAATATCGCAACATTAGAAATATTAGATGAAAATATTGGTGTGATTAATGAAAAAACTAATATTAAACAAAAGTACTTTTTTCTCATAATATATCCATAATATCTACAGGTAGTGCTGGAATTATTTTCCCAGCACTACCTATTTAAATTATTGAAAAGCATAAAGAATTAGAATTTGTAATCAATCCCGAAAGCAAAACCATAAGTGGTTTTGGCGTATTTTTCAGTATACGTAGTTGCTACCCTTTCACCATCCTGATAAAAGGTATTTAATCCGCCAACATTGACAGTCATGTTATCGGATACTTTATAGGCAACACCAAGACCGATTGTATTAGATTTCAAACTGTAACTCAGGTCAGTCTGGTATTCATCAGTTGCTCCGCCGTTACCATTCGAAAAGCCAACACTTGCTGTCATTTTTTCATTCAAGCAGTATTCAACAGCTAATCCGACTTCATAACCATTGTCAACATTATCTTCACGTCCATCCCAGTCTACGCCGGTATTGAAGTAGTAATTTAAATCCAATTCAGCCCGAAGTTTTTCCATCGGCTTGAATGATACACCCATAGCAAACATAGCCGGCATATCAGCATTTGTTTTAGCTCCATCAGTAAAAAGTCCGCTATCATCAACTTCTGTGTCATTTTCAATCTCTAATTTGGTGATCATTTCATAACGTAAAGCGATGCCCAAATTCTCACTTGGTGTGAGATACAGACTTAAAACCGGAGAAATACCACTCCCGCCTTGTTTGGCGTCAACTTCAATGCCTTTATCTAACAAAACACCTTTAGCTGTGTAAACTTGAGCGGCTTGACTAAAAGCACCTTGCACCTCTGCTGCAGTCAATACAGACGGATCAGCAACACCAATCAGAGTTAATCCACCTGTTAGTTGTTGAACTTGGGCTGCTGTTAAATAACCAGCTCCTTGGAGTTCGGCTAAAGTAAAACCACCGGCCTGAGCGTCAATAATCGGCTGTAAGGTTGCTGCTGTACCAGTCATTGTTGCGGCAGCTCCATCCATATATGGTTTTGGGCTGGACCATGTACCTAAAGCAATATTATATAAACCGATGTCCATAATGCTACCGAGATATGTATTCGCTGCCATCACATATCTCGCACCGACACCAACAGAAATCAGATCATTAATTTTATATGACAATCCAAGCTGTCCACCATAATAGATTGAAGATCCTTCAAAAGAAGCTGATAATGCATATTTTTCCACACCACTTGTTAAGAATGCTGGTACTAAATCAGAAATATCTTTCTCAAATGAAGGTAATCCTTCATCATAATTTGCACTACCGCCGCCACCTATTGGCTCGAAACCAGCAGATATAACCAAATTGCCAGTTTTATAGGCAAGGTATAGATTTGGAAATATTGGCGCAGCTACATCACCAACAAATTCATTATTGGCTAGATTTGCATAATCATTATTTACAGTTTTTGTCTGCCAAATTGATTGATTACTCAACGAAAGATGCAGACCATCTTCCAGTTTAGTCAATCCTGCCGGATTGAAATAGACTGCGTCGATATCGGTTGACGCATTCCGGTTCAATGTCCGCATATACGCGGCACTCTGGTTGGTATTCGTGACAATACCGCCAGCCATTACGATACCCATCATTAGTACGAGTATCAAGGTCACAAACATAAAAGATCTCATGTTTCTTCTCCTCTTGTTACTTTTTTTTGAACTTTGGTGTAATAGGCTTTTTTGCCTGATCCACTCTACCCTCTTTCTTTCAGTGCAAAATCAAAATACATATACATCTCTTATTTACACCGATTGGAATGAATATAAGTAAAAAACATTTAGAAAAACAAAATAAATTTTATCAATTTTGATGAATTTGTAAAAAGTGTAAATCATGTCATTCTGAATGAGGTACGAATGAAGAATCTCAGCCAATTATCGACGAGATTCTTCGTTGCTTCGCTGCCTCAGAATGACAGCTTTGTGACTTTTTACGATATCATCAATTTTAATAAAGAATATATTTGTTCCGAAGTTTTTGGAATTGCGTCAATCCTGAAATCCAGACCGGATATAATTGGCAGATATCCGATCCGGTGTCAACCGTGACCCGATAAGAATCATCTCCGATGAGCATATCTATTTCTTTAGGATTATTCCAGCGAAAATGCCGGGTGTACATCTGGGCAATAATGCCGAGAAGATATGTGCCAACGGTGCTGCTGCGGTAATTTTCCCTGTCCAAAACATTAATTCGAATACCGGTGCATTCCTGACCAAGATAATTTGTCGCTGAAAGCACCGTACTGTGAGCACCGGGAATAAATGTTGCCAGGCTAAAATCAACGTAGGTTTCACAGGTCCCGTTCAGTCTGTTCAGCAATACCGGTCCGCTGATCCAGGGCGCTCCGCCGACTTCGTATTGAAAAAGGCTGCCCGGACCATTACTCACATTGGAAAAGTGATAAAAACAGGTTGAGCAATACTTTAACAGAGTTTCCACCGTATAAATATTATTCAGCGGTATCCCCCAGCTGATTCCCAGCCGGTCGTACCAGTCGGACCGATTATAGTTTACCATTGGAACCAGAAAAATCCGGGCGGCTTTCTTGGATTCGATCCAGCCCTCTTCATTTATAAGTAATGCTATTTCACCCAGTGTCATTCCAAAACGCCAGGGGATTTGAGCATCCTTAGATAATCCATCAGGTACCGCTAACGGCCCCTCCATGATTGTTGCAGTAATCGGATCCGGTCTGTCCAGCAGCACCAACGGTATTCTTGTTTCTGCGCTTAACTTTAGCAGGGAAATCAAAACCTGAAAATTAACATCATACCGAATCCCGATGTTCTGCAGATCGACAAGCATTAGATTGGCGCCATTTAAATCCGCCCGTTTAACCACGGGATTGGCCAGAGTGATTGTAATGTTCTGCACTAAATTCGTTGAATCGGCTCGTACAAATACCATCCCGGAAGATTCGGTATTGAATACTTTCTCAGATACCTGAATAATGGACACAAGCTGGAAATCATCACGATTGTCGATTACATCAAGGATATGGACGCCATTCCAGTCAAGGCTGCCATTATTACACACCACCGCAATCTTTTTATTTTTAATCAGAATAAAATCATTTTGGCTCAGCAGATCAATTCCCAGATGGAGCTTCGCTGAATCTGAATTCGGTTGGTAATTTATAATTTTCGTATTTTGATAACTACCGTTCTCAGCCAGTAAGAACAGTGGTAAAAAGAGAATTAGAAGTAATCTATTTTCGGTTTTGAACATATGTTACAATATTGCCGACAATAATCGTCATACTGGCTCCTATCAATACATACCAGGTCCAGTGTACAATGGGTTTAATACCGAATAAAAACGGTATTATTATCAGCAAAACCATACAGAGTATACCCGCCGAAAAGCCCCACAAGGCCGATTTCTGATTTGTCTTCCTGAACAGGACACCCAGCAGAAATGTCCCAAGGAGACCGCCATAGGTAATTGACGAAATCCCCAGTGCAATCTCCACGACTGACTGAAGAACCCTGATAAAAAGAAATGCCACAATTGTCAGAACAATTCCCCAGAATATCGTCAGAAGCCTGGAAACGTAAAGATCCTTTTCCTCAGTATTCTTCCGGCCGAAAATCGGTTGATATAAATCCATCATCGTCGATGATGAAAGTGAACTCATCGATCCGGCCAATGTGGACATCGCAGCCGCAAACAACCCGGCAATAATCAATCCGCGTACTCCTGTTGGCAGGTAATAAATGATAAAATAAGGAAAGATTTCATCGGCCTTGGTAAATGGCGTTGCTTCGGAACCGACAGATACTCCTTTGAAAAACGCATAGAGCATTAAACCGACGAATAAAAACAGGGTAAACTGAATAATGACCACAACGCCGCTGGTAATCAGCGCCTTCTGGCTGTCTTTGAGTGACTTTGTTGTTAGTAGTCTCTGAACAATCAGCTGATCAGTACCGTGGGACGCCATGGATAATAAACAACCGCCGATCAGGCTCCCGAACAGCGTATAAGGTTCCGAAAAGAAGCCGCTGAATTTTAAATTAATTAATGAAAATTTATCGATATCACCACTGAATTGACTGACAGCCGACAAACCGCCAGGTACTTTATGAAATAGAATAATTAACGCGATGAGCGCACCACCGAGATAGATCCCCATTTGCAGGACATCGACCCAGATTATTCCCTTAACTCCGCCGGTATAAGTATAGATCAATGTAACGATTGTGATAATCACAATTGATACAGCGTAAATCTGCATTGTTGTAAATCCATCAAAGAACGGGAATGATCTGAATATTAATGCCAATGGAATCGAAGTTGCAAACAGTCGCACACCGTCCGCTGCAACCCGTGTGAAAAGAAACACAATTGAGGCATACCGGCGAGTTGTCTGTCCGAATCTGTTTTCCAGCAATGCGTACGCTGTTGTGAGTTCACCTTTTTTATAAGCCGGCAGGAACAGATAGCTGACCACAATTCTGCCAATCAGATATCCGACTGTCACCTGCAAAAAATTCAGGTTGGCGATATAAGCAAGCCCCGGAATACTGATAAATGTCAGTGTACTGGTTTCCGCAGCAACGATCGCAAAAGAAACCGCCCACCAGGGAACATTCGAGCCACCCAGGAAATAGTCTTTAACTGACCGCTGCTTACCACCGGAAAAGCTGCCAATCAGAGCGACAATTAACAGATACAGACAAATGACAATGAGATCAAAAGTTTGGAAGCCGCTGTTTATAGGTGTCAATTATGCCTCTTTTTCCGTTTCTGTTTTTTGCTTATGCTGACTCTGTTTTCTTACCGAATTTCGGATCAACTTTAATAAACGATAAAGCTATAAAACTTGGTATCGTACAGATTATGACGTAGATAAAGAAATGCTGATAGCCGAGAAATTCCTGAACGGCCCCACTGATCATACCGGGTATCATCATTCCCAGCGCCATAAATCCTGTCGTAATCGCATAATGAGCGGTCTTATGTTTGCCCTGCCCTGCAATATACAACATATAAAGCATATACCCGGTGAATCCAAATCCGTACCCGAGTTGCTCGATAGCGACACAGCCGTAAATCACGGCGCGACTGTCAGGCATTGCATAGGACAGGAAAATATAAACCACATTCGGGACATTGATCGCAATGGCCATCCACCAGATCCACTTTTTCAGCCCGTCCCGGGATGCAATCAACCCGCCCAGGATACCGCCCGTCAACAGTGAAACCAATCCGATAGTACCATAGGCAAGCCCCTTTTCGGTCAATGATAATGCCAGACCGCCATTTTCCCGGGCATCCAGGAGGAATGGTGATGCCATTTTTGTTAATTGTGACTCGGAAAATCGATATAAAAGCAAAAAGGCAACCGAAGCAATAATCTCCTTTTTCCTGAAAAATGACGCAAAAACTTCAAAATAGGAATCATTTCCTTTTTCTTCGGATGTATCCTGGTCTTCAATCGGCCGCGGGAGCATATATTTATGGTAAAAAGCAAATATAATGAAAAGCAGTCCAAGAAAACCAATCGACATCGACCAGGCAAATGGCACATCTCCAGCCTGGGCCTCAAACCGTGCGATCGCTTTTGTCTGGAGATTGTGTTTGACTTTGAGTGTCGCTTTTTGCGGAATATTCCAGTTATAACTGTCAAAACTAAAAACACCTGAGCTGGCCAGATATACATCCTGACTGCCCTTCTTCTGGCCAAACGTCATATTGACCGTTTTCCCGTTTTCCGGTGCGGCTGACAGTACAAAATAAACATTGGCAGAATCACAGGGATTCACATCGTTACGATTGTAGATCGGTACTTTTACGTCCTTTGGAAAAACCAGTATTTCCGATGTTCCATCAGACGGTTCGATGACAATGTCACCGGGATTAACTATTTCCTGAATTTCGGACTGAGGGACTACCTGAATATTCAATTTCAAAGGGTCCAGCCCGGTATGATCGAGGATAACTCCCGTCAACATGACGAGTAAACCAAGTCCGACAATCATCGCAACCCGGTAAAACGTACTGCGAATACCGGTAAAAAATGCCTGACCGTGTCCATCCAGTGCCAGCATGTACAGTCCATCAGCAGCAATATCGTGTGTCGCCGATGAAAATGCCATTATCCATAAAAACAGAAGTGAAAGCGGAAACCAGAACGGCGTATGCAGAGCCAGTGAAACTCCCACAAATGCTGCGGCGAGCACAATCTGCATCCCGATTACCCATTTTCGCTTGGTTGAATAGATATCAATGAACGGGCTCCAGAGTGGTTTCACGACCCAGGCCAGGTACAATAAACTGGTCCAGAATGCAAATTTGGCATTGGATACTCCCAGAGTTTTATACATATCGCTGGCGACAAACATCACAATGATATAGGGAATACCTTCAGCAAAGTATAAGGACGGAATCCACCACCAGCCGGAACGAGTACTTTTTCCTGATTTCTGAACAGAATCTGACATAAATATTTTCCTGTCTAATATATTTTCTTCAATTGTGAGCCAGGATAATAATGCAGCACTATCGCTTTAGTGGAATAGCCTTTCAGGGCCATTCCCAACGCGCCAATTTGACAGTAACCAACACCGTGTCCCCAACCGGCGCCTTTTAAATTGAATGCAAGCGGAATACCACCTTCTCCATCTTCGACATTCACGATAAAAGCAGAGCTATAGAGAAACAGCTCATGCAACGTCTGGCGGATGACATACTGATCTTTAATTTCGATCGATCGCTGCTCCCCATCTTTGGTCTGATATTCTATTTCAGATCTAATCAGACGTCCGGAATAGCCCCGCTGGAGCGGATTTATGGCAATGATCGCACGAGCATTAAGATCAAGTTTCAAATTCAACAACGCCGTGATTTCCTTTTGAGTATAGCGAAAATTCCAGCGAAAATACTCACCTTCTACATCCACACTGCCCAGGTATTTGATCAGCTCATTTTTCGGAATGGTGTGAGGACTGCAAAACGTATCGGGAACGTCATCAATCCACTGGCGTACAGCCTCTTCGGAATCCAATGGCAATGCTTCATGTGAAAAAGAATCTGGAGCGTCGACAACTGGTTGAAGATAACTGATCGGCTCATCACCAAAAACATTCTCGAATGACTCGGTGATTCCTCCGCAGCTCTTAAAATACCGGGCATCACAGATCTTATCATCGGCAATTAAAACTTTTCCGTAGGTATTCAGAGCACCTCGCACCGCTTCATCATTAAGATATGTCGTCCCCTGATAGCGTTGGCAACAGTCGTCATTACAGACATCCAATTGGAGATTTCTATGCTTCATTTCAATATTTGCCAGCATCCATGAACGGGCTACGATTGTCTGAGACTCCGTCAGAGCAGGCGGGCATTCGGCCCCCATCTCAGAAGTAGCGACGCACATCAGGTATTGCTCAATCGGTAAAATGTTCACTGCCAGCAAGACACCATCGACAATTCGCAATTCAACTGAACCAGGTAAATAGACATCGATATTCTTTACCCAGTGAAATCCCCGGCCCGCAACGACTCCATTCACTTTCAGTCCGGATTTATTGGCCATAACAGCATAGGGTTCAAGCAGCTTAATCGTCCACGATTTGCTTCCGGAAACCGGTTTGTCATTAATAATAACAGAGATAACTTTTTCGGTAATTCCAAATTTCAATACATCGCAGTTTTTCAGATTCAGAATATCATTTTTTACATCAGTCAGTTGATATTCGGGTGTAGACGGTATTTCAATCCGGATCTCTGTAAATTGATCTTCTGGTAAAACAATACCGACATTTAAAATGGGTTCTTTGTCGGGAATAACATTTGGTGTAAGCATAATGGTTACTCCTTAAAATTTAAATAGGCGTCAATCCCGGCACCCAGTGCCGGTGCTTCCCGCAGATTAGAAAAAACTATCCACTTTTCGTCGAAACTATCATTCATGGAATAATGGTTTTTAGCCTTATCATCCAACACTGAGGATTCACAAATCAACAGATTTAACGACTGGATAAAGGGCTGCCAAAGCACAGAATCATTTTTTGATTCTCTGAGCATATCACCAAGTCGTTGACCAATGATAATATTATCAAATAATGAACTATGATAGGAGTGTTGGATATTCGGGACTGGTCTGTTTGGATTGACAAAGTCGAAAATTCCCTGCCAACCGGCATACAGAGTCGTTATTCTTTCATATAACAGTAACGCCAGGTATTTGGCGACTTTTTCAAACGTATCGCGGGCCAGCGGATCACCCGCAAGCGCTTTTTCCCTGATCTGTGGCGGATAGATTTCCTGTGAATTTAAATCGGTCAGCGACTGAGATGACAGCTCTCCGTATAATGTTTGAATTCCTCTGAATGAAACATAGGTTTCAATTGACCGATTTTCAGGACATTTCAGCTCCCAGGCTTTGACAAACCACTCTTTGATATCATCCAGAGATATCAGTTTTCCTTGAATCTTTAACGCATCGGCTGCCCCGGTACCACCACCCAGATAATAGGAATTATTAACATTGCGAAACTGACCGGCCGAGGCATACTCCTCACCCAGCCCACAGTAAAATGCATCACTGCCGATATGACTGATAGGCAAAATCAATTCAATACCAGCTTCAGATAATCGTTGCTCAAGATTTTTCGCATAATCAATTTGCCTGGGTCCGTTAGCCATCGCAGAAATACCACGCTGGTCATCGGTTTTTAAACCAGGCATACCAACACCGACTAAAACCCGTGATTTATTACTTTTCCTTGCTACTTCAATTATTGAATCAGCACACGCTTTTGTATAAGTGATCGCCTGTTGAATTTCTTTATCCGTTGGTTTAATACAGTTCCGAGTCCGTTCGTCCAATTGGATCTGAAGATCAACCGGAGTGAATTCCGGGTCATATTCGGAATACTCTGCATAAGAACGGCTTTCACTGATATTCCCAAGGCTGAATTTACCCGCATGATCGACATTTACCGACCAGCAATTAACCTTTGTTGCCCCACCATCGACACCGATAAGTAAAAATTCCTGCATCTTCCCCACTTTCAATTAGTCAAAATATAAGCGTTTTACTTGAAATAGTTAATCTCAAAATACGGTACTTATCCAAAACTCACAACCGCTTACCTGTTTCTGTAAACACTGGTTCATTAACAGCAATTATGCAATTTATTAATCGTTTGTATCAATTATGACAGAGTTGGATTCTCCGTTGAATGGCTAAGAGTCGCATATAATCTTTGGCTTCATCGTTCCGGTCAATTGTCACCTGGTCAATGCTGTGATCAGTACCGCCGGAATGTCGAACTACCTCGTATATCGGATCGTAGATTCGGCCGACTTTATACTTTTCACTGATTTTCATGACCAGATCGTAATCCTCACCATAATTTTGGGCATAGGGTTCATCATTTATTCCAAAATATCCCATCTCTTTAATGACACTGATCGGAATACAACGCGGTGCGCCGGCGCCATTGATATGAAACAGATTATTACGTCCGTTATCATCGGTCCATTCACCATGGGTAACGACCGGGATTTCTTCCATCCGAATAAACTCACCATTATCCTTTTTCTGCCAGACCTCATAGGAACCGATGACGATACCAATTTCAGGGTCAGATTCAAACAAAGCCACCGCCTTTTCAACCGCATTGGGTTTTAAGCGATCGTCACTATCCAGCTGAATATAATACTGTCCTCTTGCCTGCTTGATTCCCAGATTCAACGATAATCCAATATTATTGATATCGGATACAACCAGCCGTACCGGTGGATTTGATTCGTTAAAATAGATGCCGCCGGGCAGGTATTTGTTCACTTCTTTTACCGTTGGATCCTGGATACCGCCATTCACGACCACAATCACTTCAATCTCTTTCTCTGTTTGATTAAATACTGAGGTTAATGCCGATTCCATAAACTCCGGTCGGTTATTTACCGGTATGACAACTGAAGCAGCCAAATCGTATTTTTCCCCAATATCCGGCCTTTTATGATAGTTAAAATCCGGTTTGAGGTATGCACCGATGCGTTTTAGATGATCCGTTAATATCCTTTCCGCCTCCATCTGAACATCTTTACCAGCCAGGAGATAGTCAAAAACATTATGTTTCTTACCCTGCGCAACAACACTGTACAGCGACCCGGAATATTTGTTTGCTATGTGAACTATCTCATATTTCTCCGATAATTTCAAACGGGTATCGTACATCAGATTGTATTTTACAGACTCGTCAAAATTGCCAATACCTGCCAAAGCTTCCATTGAAAATAAATGCACACGTCCATAATCCTGATTATCTCTCAAACGACCGTGATGATGTTTCAATAAACGGATCTCTTTCTTATTTCCGTTTTCGATGAGATCATAATCGCTGTACAGCATCCCAAAATTCGGATATTTATGGATAATGATATCAGCTACTTCCAGATAAGACCGCTTGAGTTCAACGTCAGCTTCCGTATTATCAATATAAATAACATGACTGCTTGTGATTGTATCAATACATTTATTTAATGCAATTGCCATATTTTCATTATCATAATCGATAACAGTCATCTTGCTTGATTTCATTTCGAATTCAGGCATACCGTTTTTTGGGTGGTTCAGTATCACGATTCCCTGCACAGCCAGGCCCTGATTGAGCACAGAATCCATTAATCTGGATATTTCACCCAAATTGCCATCTGATGTTTCCGGTAGATGTAAAATAACACTGAACATAGTTTTTCCCTGTCTGTTTGTCATGCAGTTCTCCTATAGCTAAATCCGCTTCTGATCCGATTCTATTGTTTTATTTCGTGTAGTCCATCTCATTAGTAATGTCACAAAACTAACAAATTTTAACAATATTTTCTAATAATTTATTTAGTGAAAAAACTGTGAATATTAATCTGTTAATTTCTTTTAACTTTTTTGCCCAAACAATCATCTAACAGTCTTTGGACAAAGTCCGGATTTTTGATAAATATTCTAAAAATGTGTTCTGATTCAGATATTTTTTTGTAGATTAGCACCCGTTGGCGATTGACAGATTGAATACTCAGACCAGAAAGGAAATATATGAAACACCGCCACAATTATATTCTCATCCTGTTACTGCTAACCCTGTGGATTGGTTATTTTGTAAAAGTACAAGCCCAGCCAGGTCGGGGGCAAGGTCAGGGTTATGCCATAACAACCGGCTGGATCAAGGGTTTCGTTTTCGACTCGAAGAATAATAAACCGGTCGAATATGCAAATGTTGTTTTATACAGCAAACGTACCCAGGAACAGGTCACCGGAACAATTACCGATCCCCAGGGATTTTTTCATTTGACCGATCTTCGCCCGGGAATGTACATCCTAGAAATTAAATTCATTGGATTCGATGCGTTCAGCATGGACAGCATTATGATTCGACCCAATAAAAATGAAATAAATCTTGGCAGAATCGAAATCACTTCCGATGTTCTCGCCATGCGCAGTGTTGAAATCTTCGGCGAGAAACCAATTATCGAGTTTCAGATAGACAAAAAAGTCATCAATGTCAGTAAACAGTTCACTTCACTCTCCGGTACTGCTGTCGATGTTCTCGAAAATGTGCCGTCAGTGAGCGTTGATATCGAAGGCAATGTTAGCCTGCGTGGTAGTGGTAGCTTTAATTTGCTTATTGACGGAAGGCCTTCGGTTCTGGATCCCAATGATGCCCTGCAGACAATTCCGGCCAGTACCATTGAAAGCATCGAAATAGTAACAAATCCGTCAGCTAAGTACGATCCTGACGGCGTCGCCGGAATAATTAATATTATAACCAAAAAATCCGACCAATCCGGGATAGCCGGACTGGTCAATGTCAGCGCCGGGACTTTCGGCAACTATGGTGTTGATTTTCTGTTAAACATACAGAGAAAGCGCTTTAATTATTATTTTGGTGCCGATTACGGTTACCGAAATATGCCCGGTAACATGACAACAAAAAAACGAACCTATTTCCCCGACACAACATCATTTAATAATACGATCGGAAATTCTGAACATGGCGGAAATTCCATGGGGTTTCGGGGAGGATTGGATATGAATCTGACTGATTCCGACTTATTACGTTTTAGTTTTAGATATGGCGATCGCAGTGGCGGTCGTGATTCCGAAATGGAGTATATGCTCTGGACCGATCCCGGTTCTGATACTCTTAATTATACCAGTAAAAATACATCCGATCGAGGTGGTGACTTTTATTCAGTGAACTTAGATTATCAACATAAATTCAAAAAGGAAGACCACGAATTAAGTACGCAAATCGATTTAAGCCGTCGTAATGGGGAAGAAGAATCGCTTAGCGAACAATTTGATGAAAATGGTCAACAAAATTTTGGTCAATACTCCACGGAATCCGGTCCAAGCAACAGGATCCGCTACAATCTGGATTATAAACTTCCCTTACGAGGCAAAAACCGGATTGAGGCCGGCTATCAATACCGTTACAGTTTATCTGAGGATGATAACTCGATGGATACGTGGAACCCCGATAGTAATACATATATCCCCGATTTAAATTACTATCGGACAACGGATTACACCCGCAATATTCAATCCACTTATCTGATCTATGCCGGTGAAATAGGAAATTTTGGATATCAGGGCGGGCTACGTGGCGAGTATACCTATCAACTTATCGATATGACGGGCGTGGACAGCAGCTACTCTTATAAGGATTGGGCCATATATCCGACATTTCATACTTCCTATTCCTTCAATAACGGTCAACAGATAATGGCAAGTTATACCCGGCGAATTGAACGTGTCAGGGGCTGGTATCTGGAACCTTTCATCACTTATATGGATGCCTATAACGTTCGCCAGGGTAATCCCGATTTAAAGCCTGAATATATTGATTCCTATGAATCGGGATATCAGAAAACCTTTGGAAAATCCCTGTTCTCAGTTGAGGCATATTATCGCATTACCCATAATAAAATCGAAAGAGTTCAGAGGCTTTATCATTTGGATGACAAAATATATCTGCATACATACGATAATATTGGGAAGGATTACGCTTTCGGAACCGAAATGATGTTAACGATCTTCCCCTTTCAATGGTGGAACATGAATCTCATGGGCAATATCTATAATTATCGGGTTAAAGGAGTACTCTACGAAGAGCCTTTTGATGAAAACAGTTTCAACTGGAGTGTCCGGGTCAATAATACATTACGCGTCACAAAAATGACACGAATTCAATTTAGTGGCAATTATTCCAGTCCGACGGTCAGTGCCCAGGGAAAAAACGGGGGAATGTTCTTCACAAACCTGGCAATTAAACAGGATTTTATGGATCGTAAATTGTCAGCAACGATGCAAATACGCGATTTATTTGGAACCGCTTCCCACTTTCATAAAAACGAAGGTCCAAATTTTTATTCCTATGTAAAATTCGAACGTCAACCACGAATGTTATCATTTACCCTTACCTATAACATTAATAACTATAAAACCGAACGAGAACGAAATGGGCAAAGCCAGGAAAATGGTAGCGATTTTGAAGAAGACAGCGGCAGTGGTTTCGAATAATCTTTTTCGGTAATAAGTTGCCTAATATTTAGCCAGAATATATTTGATAAATCTAATTAATATATCTTATCAGGAATGAATATATTAGCCTCAATATTGACAGTACTACTGCTCTTCTCCAATAGTTACGATGTTTGCGAAATCTTATTATTGTGTCAAAATGATGTTGGTAATATTTTAGCCCAATGAAATTATCTCTAATATCTCAGATTGATTAAGCACTCTATTATATATTCGGATTTCATCGATAATCCCATTAAAAAATCCAGGAAATCTATATGGGTCTATTTGTGATTGTTGGCTGTCACCAATTCTAACATCATTGTTGTTCCATGTAGTTGTATGATTTATCATCTCATCTTCAAAATCATTAGAACCTGTCAATATGCCATTCAAATATAATTTTAATCCTTTTCCAGGAGTAAATGTTCCTGTGATATGATACCATTCGTCAAGAGTTAATTGATCTTCACTAATTGCACTTCGACGGTTAACTGATTCAGTTTTTATATCAAAATAAATTTTTTGGTTATCTTTATTTACTCCTATACCATAAGCACCTTGCCATTCAGTTCCGTTATACATCAGACCTTTCGCCAATATTCCAGAATAACTATCGAATTCATCGTAATATACCCATGCACAAATTGTTAATTCACCTGAGATTTCTAAAACATCCGAATTACCAATAAATATGCAATCACCATCTCCTCCAAAGCTATAGGCACTGTTTGTGTTTCCATTACGATCCTCAACTAATGTTACTCCAGATAAATCACCATGATTTCCATTTCCACTTTCATCATTTGCATTTCCACTAAAAGGATAATATGCAACTAAACCTTCTGTAATATCTACTTCTGATTCACCCCAAGTTACAATTATAGACAATCCACCAGTATTGGGATCCATGTGTAAATTGACAGGTGTTATCATGCCTGCTTTTACTGTTACGCTAGTCGAACCAATATAAATAATATTCTCATTCACATCAAAGGCATCAACGTGCAGTTCCCAAACCCCAACCGGAATGTCCTCTACTAATGCAACAGCGGAATCTGAATATATATCGAAGGTAAAAAAAATAGTGTCTCTGTCTAACTTTGACAACCTCGTAAAAAGGTAAAATTGGTAGAATTCAAAAAACATACTCACAATCATAGATTTTACCGGAATTGGATAAAAACTTACTAACATAATCATAAATTCTAAAAACCTGCTCTTTGACA
>Ga0268276_1000415_pt1 | contig 50868 bp, 41 predicted proteins | sample saktaG_4_FD_190145 | JGI IMG/M metagenome (GOLD analysis project Ga0268276, IMG submission 190145) | Saline water microbial communities from Sakinaw Lake, British Columbia, Canada - sak_2010_1_5_45m | ecosystem: Environmental > Aquatic > Non-marine Saline and Alkaline > Saline ...
GAAGTGTTACGATTTTGCTTCGCAAAATCTAACTACTTCTGGGATAAAACTGTCTTAAAATAATTAAAACCAGAGGTGGCAGAGTGGACAAATGCACGAGTCTGTAAAACTCGCGCCGCAAGGCTACGGAGGTTCGAATCCTCCCCTCTGGACATCTAATTTTAAAGCTTTCTAACAATTCAAAGATGAAATAATAGCCCAGTTTCCATACCTCTGAAGTGAAATAAAACGTCTGGGTAATCCAGGTAGAAACTTGTGGGATTAGCACCTTCGACGTTAAATATATTGACGTCTCAAACCTTAATGTTTCAATTATTTAATCCCGCACCACGTCGGGTGCGGGACGAGAAGGTTAAATCCCCTGTCTCGCAGTGCAGTATTGTAGGAAGCATAGAACTCCAAAGGTCTTTCTTTTTGGTTTAAAACCGATCATTCGATTAAACGATTAAAACAGAAAAACTTAATTAATTGATTAATTAAGTTAATGTGAAAAAAGAGGTTAACAATTATATCTTTTCGATTATTTAAATAATCGAAATAACGTAATTACTAAATTACTTCCCTGTTTTTCTTAATCAGAAATCTAAAGAACTTAAACAACGCCCTAAACTTTTTGCTCTTGACTTTTTATATTTATTTTATGACAATCAATCTATGATTGACACCTCGCAAATTATTCTAATTTCCGCCATAACCGTAATGACCGTAATTTTAACGGTGGTGGGAATCCAGTTAATTTTTGTCCTTAAAGAACTAAGGACTTTTTTAGGCAAGGCCAACACCATTATTGAAGAATTAGAAAAAATAGGTGTTAATGTTGGCCACGGATACTCTGAAGTCCTTGGCTTTTTCTCCGGTTTAAAGAAACTTTTCTCCATAGTTGACATATTGGCTAAAAAAAAGAGTCAAAAAAATGCTAAATAATAATCAGAAACAAAAACCGGAGAATAATTTTTGGTTTGGTTTTCTTATGGGAGGCGTCCTTGGTGCCTCCGGTCTTTTTTTGTTTGGAACAAAAAAGGGGCGAGAATTGTTAAAAAAAACTCTTGAATCAACAGAAGAGCTGGAAAATTCCTTGGCCGACGTATTCAGTGAACTTGAAGAAAAAATAGAAAACAATAAAGAAAAGATTGAAAATAAAATCGTTGATGTTATTCCTGAAGGAAACATTAATTCTGTTTTGCAAAAAATCAAATCAATTCTACCGGCAAAAAAAACTTAACAAAATAGAAGCCTCACATTTTTATTTCTACATCCACTCCTGCCGGCAAGTCAAGATGCATTAAAGAATCAATCGTTTGATTTGTGGGATCAATAATATCAACTAAACGTTTATGAATTTTTAAACCGAAGTACTCGCGGCTGTCTTTATCGGTAAAAGGAGAACGATTAACAGTAAACCTTTCTTTTTTTGTCGGTAGAGGAATCGGGCCAATTACCGAAACCCCGGTTTTGGTCGCAATGTCAACCAGCTTTTGACATGTTTCGTCAATTAATCGATGGTCAAACGAATTCAATTTTATTCTAATCTTCCCCTTAGGCATATTTAAATGTGCTAAAACACGTTAACTGGTTAACGGGTTATTTAATTATCTTGGTTATTACACCGGCTCCAACCGTATGTCCACCTTCACGAATTGCAAATTTTAACCCTTCTTCAAGGGCGACGGGATAAATTAACTTACCGGTGATTTTAATACTATCACCAGGAACAACCATTTCTACCCCAGCTGGCAGGGTAATTTCTCCCGTAACGTCGGTTGTTCCAATATAAAACTGAGGTCGATAACCTTTAAAAAAAGGCGTGTGGCGGCCGCCCTCCTCTTTGGTTAAAACATAAATCTCCGCCTCAAATTCTGTATGAGGCGTAATCGTCCCCGGCTTAGCAATCACTTGACCTCTTTGAACTTGATCCTTTTCTATTCCCCGAAGGAGCAAACCGACATTATCTCCGGCTCTTGCCTCATCTAAAGTTTTTCTAAACATTTCCACACCGGTAATAATTGTTTTTATTGTTTCTTTTAAGCCAATGATTTCTACTTCTTCATTAACCTTAAGTATTCCCCGACCAACTCTACCGGTAACCACTGTTCCTCTTCCTTGAATTGTAAAAACATCTTCGACTGGCATTAAAAATGGCTTATCAATATCCCTGACCGGATTAGGAATAAATTCGTCTACTGCCTTCATTAATTCTTCAATCGATTTAATCGCTTCTGCATCGCCTTCAATTGCCTTAAGAGCCGAACCACGAATAATAGGAGTCTTGTCTCCTGGAAAACCGTACTTTTTAAGAAGATCGCGGACTTCCATCTCAACCAAGTCAAGAATTTCTTTGTCAGTAACCATATCAACTTTATTCAAAAAGACAACAATGGCGGGAACATTTACCTGACAAGCCAAAAGAAGATGTTCTCTGGTTTGAGGCATTGGCCCATCTGGAGCTGAAACAACCAAAATAGCTCCATCCATTTGAGCGGCCCCAGTAATCATGTTTTTAATATAATCAGCGTGTCCCGGAGCATCAATATGGGCATAATGTCTTTTTTCTGTCTCGTATTCAGAGTGGTGTAAATTTATAGTTACCCCTCTTGCTTTTTCTTCCGGAGCTTTATCAATTTCTTCGTATTTTAAAGCTTTGGCCAATCCCTTTTTCGCCAAAACATGATGAATTGCTGAAGTTAATGTGGTCTTGCCATGATCAACATGACCAATGGTGCCGACATTAACATGAGGTTTTGTTCGTTTAAAAACTCCTTCTGCCATATTAAAAAAAATAAATTTTTAACTTTTAAAAAATTCAATTCAGAAATTATAAACAAAAAAAAATAAAAATACAAGCGACTTGCAATTTTAGAACTGATAATCTATCATAATCAATATAATGAAGAAAATCAAGACTTTTTTACACGTTGTTATTAATTCCCTTTTTCCTTCAGAACATTACTATAAAAAAATAGCAAAAACACGTTTTTTATTTTCTCTTAAATATTTCTTTGCTTTGATTTTCGTGCTTAATTTTATCTTAATATCAACCTTTGTCTTCAGAAATCTTTTCCTAAACAATAACTTAACCGAATTTAAAGCAAGTTTGGTAAAAGGTCTTGACAATTACCCTTCAAACTTAATTATCACCATTAAAAATAACCGTCTTACCACGAATTCTGACCGTCCATATATTTTTTGGCTTAATTACCAAAACGTTCCTCACCCACTTGTAGCCATAGATGAAAGAGCCACTGAAGAGAAGATTTATCAATTTGATTCAACCACTATTCTTATTAACTCCGATGGTATCATAAGAAGAATGGGTAATGGTTTGCGTTATTATCCTTTTAAGATTAAGGGTGAGTTTACCATTAACAAACAACGCGTTGAGAATCTGAAAAATTTAATTTTGCGTTTTTTTGAGCTTGCTCCATTTCTGATTTTAATTATTTTTATTATTTTATTTATCGTTCTATTTCTGTTTTTTCTTTTTACTAAAATATTTTATCTTGCAATAATTTCACTTATTGGTTTTTGGGCAATTAAGGTTTTTCATGTTAAGACTAAGTATAAAAAAATCTTTCAAATATCTCTTCATTCCAATACCATCCCTGTCATTTGCGAATTTGCGATTTTAATCTTGGCTTGGCGAGTAAGGTTTTTTCATTGGTATCTGTTCCTTACTTTGGTTTTTTTCGCTGCCGCCATATACGAAACCTATTTTTATCAAGCCACACTAAAGATTTCTCCCAAGACCCACCATAAAAAACTTCCTCATCGCTCTCATTCAACTAGATGATTTGTAAATTGAAAACAGATAAAATCTTTTTTATCATCTTGAAGAGGAAATATTTAGAGTCTGTTTTATATAGTTGATCTATAATGATTCGAATCATTGAAGTGAACTCATGTAGATAACTATTTTATGTTCTGGATGACTTGATTTAATTGTTTTACCGATTGGATATTCTTTGAACAATAAATTTTGGAAAATCCGAATCTTTGACACTCTTTTACAATCTTGTCTTGATAAAATACTTGTCTTACTTCTCCCAACAATCCTATTTCGCCTATAAAAGCTGAAGAATCAGGCAAAGGAAGATTTTTTACTGAAGAAATAACCGAAGCAATTAAGCCTAAATCGGAAGCGGTTGATTTCACAGAAACACCACCAACCACATTGATATAGATGTCAAATCGATCAAGAGGTAAATTGAGATTTTTTCTGATAACCGCCAAAAGCAGAAGAACTTTATTGTAATCAACACCAGCAACTACCCGTCTGGGAACAGCTAAAGCAGTTGGCACCACCAAACTTTGGATCTCAAAAAATAATGGTCTCGTCCCCTCAATTACACCAATAATGGCTTTGCCTGGCGCTATGTTTTTGTTTAAATCTAAAAAAGCCGTCGGCTTTTCTACCTCAACCAATCCTTTTTCTTTCATTTCAAAAATACCTACCTCATCTGTTGGTCCAAAACGATTTTTTTTGGCCCGAAGAATACGAAAATTAGAAAATCTTTCTCCCTCAAGATATAAAACACAATCAACCAAATGTTCTAACGTTTTTGGTCCGGCGATTTCACCCTCTTTAGTAATATGACCAATAACAATCAAAATTAATTTCTTTCTTTTGGCAAACGTTATTAATTTGCTTAAAACTTCCTTTAACTGAGATATACTCCCTATAGCCGCCGGAATATCTTTTGAATAAACTGTTTGGATTGAGTCAACCACTAAGACATCAAACTGGTTTATGTTTTTTTCAAGAGTATTTAATATCCCCTCAACTTGAATTTCATCAGAAAAAGAATAATTGGTTAGATTTATGTTTGTTCTTTCGGCTCGTTCTTTAATTTGTTCGGCTGATTCCTCACCAGAAATATAAATTGTTTTTAAATTCGACAAGCATTTAAAAAGAAGGGTGGATTTACCTACGCCCGGTTCGCCGCTTAAAAGAATGACCTCACCCAAAATAAGCCCTCCTCCCAAAACCCGATCAAATTCAAAAATTTGGGTTTTTTTTCTTTGCCTATTTAATATATTAACCTTTGCTAAAGGAATAAATTTTGCCGATCTGACTTCTTCTCTTTCCTGCGCCGCCTCTTCTTTAATCATGGTACTCCACTCTCCACATGAAGGACATTTACCATACCAAGAGGCTGATCCATAACCACAGGATGAGCAGATAAATTGAGCCGTAGTTTTCATTTTTTGCTTAACCATTAATATGCTATAATTTTATTATAACAATTATAACCATTATAAATTTATGAAAAAAAAGTTAGTTTTACTTTCAATCCTTATTCTATTATTTGTTGGTTTTATTATTGTTCGTTATTTTATCTTCAGTCAACAAAGCGATTTTGGGAAATTAAAAGTTTTGTCCTCTCCTACCTCTAGTGTTTTTCTCAATAATTTGGCGGTTGGCAAAACCCCTTTTGAAGATAAGGTTAAAGAAAACGAGTATTTGCTGAAACTTATCCCCGAAGGCACCGCTACTGATACTGCTTCCTGGCAAGGAAAAATAAAAATTTATAAAAATTCGCTGACTTACATTGATAGAGAATTGGGTTCGTCTGACCTGACGTCTGCCGGAGTAATTTTTACTACCACTAAAATGATGGGTAAACCGAAACGCGCTGATGATGGCGAAATTGAAGTAGAAACCGAACCAGCCGGCGCGATTGTTTACTTAGATAATGACGAAAAAGGAATTGCTCCATTAATACTTAGCGATGTCCCCAAAGGAGATCATGAACTTTCTGTTTACGTCCCAGGCTTTTTTAGAAGAACACAAAAAATAAATATTGATCCTGGTTATCGAGTTTTTGGTAAATTTAAATTGGCCATTGACCAAAGTCAAGCTCAGCTTGACCAAAGCCAAAAAAATGAAGAAGAAACCACCAAAAGCGCTAATTTAAAGAAAACATATGTTGTCGTAAACGACACACCCACCGGCTGGCTTAGAGTAAGAGAAGAACCATCTCTTGCTGCTTCTGAAGCAGCTAAAGTTAAGCCAAAAGACAAATTTGAGCTTTTAGAAGAAAAAGACGGTTGGTATAAGATTGGTTATGAAAAAGATAAAGAAGGTTGGATCTCCGGTCAATATGCGGAGAAAAAAGAAGAATAATTAAAGACTGTCTTTAATAAAGACAGTCTTTAATGAATTGTCTTCTTTACCCTATTGGTTATTCCAATAAATAAAGCCAGCGAAACTACAACTATCAACAAAGCTAAAATCTTCTTTTCTCCCTGAAAAAAAAGGGAGGAAAAACCAAACAAAAAGGAAACCAGCCAATAAAAAATAGCAATTCTTCTTCTACCCCAACCTATCTTAAGCAATCGGTGATGAAAATGATAAGCATCGGCTCGAAAGGGAGATTTAAAATTAAACAACCTTCTGAAAATTACATAAACGGCATCAATCAAAGGAATAGACAGGACTAACATTAAAACGCCCAGCTTACCCCAGGAAAGAATAGATAAAACTCCTAAATAAAAACCGGCCAAGGCTCCTCCACCATAACCGGGCATTATCTTCTGTGGATAAAAATTCCAAGGCAAGAAACCGGCAAAAGCAGCCGCTACAATAAAAGAAAGCAATACCACCGCCTCTATTGAGATATCGTGCTCCACAAATCGATAAGCTAAAATTCCCATAAAAAATGAGGCAATCGCCACAAAACCAGGCATCTGCCCATCAACGCCTTTACTCCAATTAACAAAATTCATCAATGCCGTAATCCAGAAAATTGAAAATAAATTAGCTAATAGAAGAAATTTATGTTCGCCAAAAAAAACAAATTTAATTACTACTGTATCCAACCTGATTATTCCACCTAAAGGATGACTTATATAAGGAATACCTAATCCAAACAAAATTACCACCGCCACAATTAGAAGATTAAGAAAAAAACGGAAATATGGAGATATGTCAAAATAATCATCCAAAAGCCCCATAATAACAATCAAGAAGCCGCCGATTATGATACCCACCATGATTTTACTCAAAGGTATAAAAACTAAGGTTGTTAGTAAAACACTTAAATAAATTGACAATCCTCCGCCCCGCGGAATAATCCCTTTGTGAGTGTGAGCCGGATGTTTTCGTTTGCCTGCATCATCAACTAAACCAAATTTCTGGGCTATCTTGATTGTTGGCGACGTGGCAAAAAAAGAAACAAGAAAAGAAGTCACGGCGGCGATAACAATTTTAATCATAAATCTTTAAGTCATTTCATTTGTCATGTAATTAGAAATAAAATTCTCAAAAAAATAAAAGACGTTAACAAAATCACCAGCATATTAACATAATAAATAACCGTCGCCACCAATTTATTTTCAGAAAAATATTTGATAAAAATAAAATTATTAACAATCACAAAAAGAAAGGAAAAAAATGGTAAAAGGAACATCATAAAAGAATCAACTATTTGGTCGTCTCCCTCTGGTTTGGAATAAAATAAAGGAACTTGAGGCGGCAAACCATTAATCTTAAAAATAAAAATAACCAACAATACAAGAATTAACAATATTTGTATTTTAACAGTCTGGTTCAGCTTCTTAATCATAAAGTGTTTGACATTCTATAGTTTTAACATATTTTTTCTGTCACTTTATATTCTAATTTTTTTCCCAAGAGTATTCGAGTGTGCGCCTCAAGTGCGGGCAGTGAAGATAACAAAAAAGAAATTACCGGCAAAAAGTACCATTGGATAAATAGAAGAGGAATGTAAACAATTTTTGTCTTAATATTAACTTTCTCTCTCATTTTATGATCAAAATAAAGAATAAAAATTAAAAGCAAGGAACTAACTGTTAAAATAAACGACGAAAGCTTTGGCAAAATAAAACCCAAAACCGTTCTTTTGAATACAGGATTAATTAAGGGAGGAATGGACGCGCTTAAAGTCAAAATAAAAAATGATGTGGGCCAAAAAAGATGAGTTTCAACAAGAAGGAAGATTTTTCTAATTTTTATTAAAGAGGGAATGTGAGGTGTTTCAAAAAAGCGTTTTATGGCGTAAGCAATGTCGGAGGCGCCCCAAGCCCATCTTCTTTCTTGATCATAACGACTTTTAAAGGTTTGCCATAGTCCCCGACTTATTACCGCATCTGCTTTAATTGGTAAGTAAATAGGCAGCGTTTCGACCTTTTCCCCAAATTTAAAAAATGCCTGCAACCAAATGTGCCAATCTTCAGGAATAATATCAACGTCCCAAAAGTTAACCTGCTTAAGAAGCCAAAGACTGGTGGAATAAGTTGAAATTTGGATTAAATCCTTCTTTTGAGATAGGAAAGCCAACCGCAACACCGAAGACAAAATTGCCTGTACTCTCACCAGCAAATTAAGCCGCCAGAAATTATTATACAAAAGAACCGGCGCCCAGTAAAAATGAAAATTTCTCTCTTTATCATTTAAATATTCATAAGTTAAAAAGGCTAAATAATCTTTAGGCAATAAACTATCAGCATCACAAATAGTAATTAAAACATTTTTTGAATCGATTTTAAGTTGTTTTATTTTTTTATCAACGAATTTAGCCGCGCAGGTTTCATTGCTGGCTTTTCCAGCTACTTCATTGTCTTTTAGTTTATGAAACACTGTATAAAAACCGGCAAACTCTGATTTAAATTTCTGGCTAAGAATCTTGCTTCTCTTATAAACGTCTGATCCCTCCCGCTCTTCCATGGCTAAAACAATGTTAATTTTTTCTTTTGGGTAACGTTGTTCTTTTATCTTATTAATTGTTTCTTCTAATTTTTCCGCTGTTTCCTTATAGTTGGTGACGATAATATAATGGATCAATTTTCTATGATTGTCTATTTTTATTAGCTTTTTATACCAGTTGATTTTGATTGCTTTAGTCATTAATTTATATGAAATTGCCAAGTAGTAAATATTTTTGGCCGACTTATATAAAAAATAGACAAAAAAGGCCAAAATAAAATAAGAAGTTAAGGCCGGTCTGAAAGGGGAAAGCCAGATTGGAAGAGTGATAATCAACCAGGTCATCACCGGAACAAAACTTTCCGCCATCCGATAAAGAAATCTTGATTTGGCAATCTTTTGTGTCATGGGTAAATTATACCAAATCTACTCATTTTTGCTTTAAAAAAATCATTAGCATGATAATGAAAGAAAGAAGAATGGCAAAATTTATAAAATCCAATGCTTTAAGCATTTGAAGAATTAAAATTAGAAAAACAAAAAGACTGATTATGGCCGATGATTTTTTAGAGAAGATAAAAGAACAAATTAGGAAAACGGAATAAATTATCAACAAGAAAAAGAAAGAAATAATCAGAATATTAAAGGGTGGAATAGTTAAAAAAATAAAGATTAAAAGAGTAAGTAAAAAGAAAAGAAATGGTATCTTTAACATCCAGGATCTCCTGGCGGCTCTTCTGTCCATAAATTAATGATAGCATTTTTGATTAACCAACCGAGTTTTTCAATTTAAATACATTCATTAACCTCGAATGGCACGAGGGCTTTCTGTAATTGTTATAATAGATAAATTATGAAATACAAAGCGATTATTTATATTGCTCCTTCTGTGGAGAGTGACGGATTGGTTGAAGTGATTAAAAAATTTTGCCTTGACTAACTTCCGATTATTTTCGGAGTTTTGTGAGTTAAGGTTCGCCGATAAACACCGAACTTAAAGACTAAGCTTCTTCTTTTCATATCCATTGAAAAATATCAGATTCAATATAACTTGAGGCAGCATAAACAAAGAGCCAATTAAAATTAAACTAAACATTTGATATTTGGAAGCCATTAAAGCAAAAGATAAGGCCAGTATTCCATAGCCTAAAACAGGAATAACAAAAACAGATTTTCTATATTTTTCTTCTTTAATTGGATAAAAGTATTCAAGGACTCTAAATATTCCAGTAACAATTATAGTTACTAAAAACCAACCAACAAAATTTCCTATTGGTATGCCAAAATAAGGCCCTCCTTCTAACCACTTCCATCCACCAATCTTAACTTGTATTGGGTCCATAAATAAATCAATAGCCGTTACAACCACAGCATCTAAAATTATTAGAAATGGCAATAATAATATTTTTTTATTTTTATAACTTGGTTTATTTCTGTTTGTCCCGTAAAGAAAAGAATTTATCAAACAATAACCTACATAGATGAAAACTGCCCAATAAGCAATTACCGATATTGGAACATTAAAAAAAGTTAACTGTGGTTTATAAATGTAATGGCCTCCAAAAATTGTTCCATCGCGCAAACCTAAATATTCCATAATCAAACCGGTTGCCGAAGCTAAAAAAACAAAAAACAAACCGCGACCCAAAGTTAAAGTTAAGAAAGAATGAAGTAATAGTATAATAACCGGTGTTACTAGGAAAAGAATTCTAAACCAGGTAAAATTTTCCTCTAACTTTAATTCGAGAAAATCACCCAGCAATTTAACTATAATAAGCAAAATAAGAAAGTAAAATAGTTTCCAGAGAACATTTTCAATCTTGCTCATTTCAAAATTATATCACGCTTGGAGATAATAGAACATTTTTAACTTTAATTTTAGCTTTCTTTCAATATTCGGCAATATTAGGCAAGATTCGGCAAAATCTGGTAATACTAAGTCTGACTTGGTAAAATAGAGAGCATGAATATTTTACCGCGCTATAAATTAACCCATGAAGCGTTAACATTAATTTCAAAAATCGACGCATTACGTCAACTATTTTCTTCATTTGAAATCCCAAAGCCTGTGCAAGATAAAATTTGCCGCGCCAGTCTTCTAAAAAGCTCACTGTTCTCTGCTCGAATAGAAGGTAATCCAATAAGCATGGAAGATATTGAAGTTACTAATGAAGAACAAAATAAGAAGGAAATTTATAATATTCTATCGGCATATCGTTTCATCGAAAAAGAAGTAAAACCAAATACGTTAATAACAACAAAATTGATTTTAAGCTTACATAACATAGTTATGAAAGATACCCATATCGAAGCAGGATTATTCCGTCGTGAAATGGGAGCTATTTTTAACGAAGCAGGCATAGCCATATATGTTTCTCCGTCCCCAGAACAAATAGAACCATTATTAAATCAACTTCTTTTCTATATAAACAGCTATAAAGAAAAATTTCCGCTGGTTGCCGGAATTATCGCTCATCTTTCATTTGAAAAAATCCATCCTTTTATTGATGGAAACGGAAGGGTGGGAAGATTATTGATTAGCGCTATATTAAAATCAAAGAATTATTATTTTTCCATTTCTATTCCTTTTGAGGAATATCTTGACGAACATAAAAGCGAATATTATCAAAGCTTAGAAAGAGGCCTTCAAGATCCGCAAACATATCTTCTTTTTATGCTAAGGGCATATTATGAACAAGCAGAAAAAGTAAAAAAAGATCTATTTCGTAAGTTGCAAAAAAAAGAAACTATCCTTCTTCCACCAAGACAAGAAGAATTATTTAATATTATTAAAGAACATCGCCTGGTTTCGTTTGATTTTTTAAGACGGCGATTTCTTAAAATCCCATCCCGAACACTCCGCTATGACCTAAAAAAAATGGCAGATAAAAAATTTATTATTAAGATAGGAAAAACAAAAGGAAGTTATTATTGTATTAAGCTTCTTGCGTAGAGACGTTTGACGTTTCGAAGCTACGTTTGACGCGGTGAGCCCGGATGGCCCAGAATGGAACTCGTTAAAAACTTATATGTATAAAGTTTGTCGGACTTTTAGTCAGTCACGGATCAATATTTAGCTTCTTAACTATAATGTAGTTATACATTATCGATAACTTATGAAAGACTTATTTTACTTAATTCCTCCATAAAAGCATCCATGTCGCGCGGACTAATTCTACTTACTTTTAGATTGTTCAACTCCATGTATTTAGCTTCTGTAATAAAATGCTGAAATATTGGGTTATTATTATGTAAAACGTCAGCCATTGTTGGACTAATTACTGATTGAATTCCACTTACAGCGAATGCTAACGAATCAGCTACTGTAAACAGAGAAATTCCGTCAGAAGACCGAAGAACGCCATCCTTTTCTGGTGACATAGCCATACATCCAAATCCTAGATGTGAACCAAAACCGTCTGTGGTTATTAAATAAGAAACATCATGAAAAGCAGCACACACTTGGGTTATGTCTTTTGGTGTAATAGTCATGTCAATAACGCCTTTATTTTTATGTGAAACGATACCGTAAGATTCCTTACGGGAAAAGTGACCATCAGTAATTCTTAAAATTAAAATATCGGGGAACTTTTTTTTAATTAGTCCCGCAATTCTTTCAGTATCCTCGTTTGAAAATCTTTTTGCATTATTACCACCAAACTGTGCTATAGCTACGACTCTTGCATCTTTAAAATGATCTTCTTTAAGATCTTTCGCCTGTTGATGCATCAATACAAGATCAAAAGTCTCAAATACAGTTCCTGCCACTCTTACTGGTTCAGGTACTCTTATATAATCTCTTTGAATAATAGTAGTTATTCCTAATTTAGAACCAAGACGTCTAAGAACCTGAGCTTGGTTAGATGCATGACTTATACCATAGTAGTATCTAACCATTCCTGGAGAAACAGAATCTAATATACAAGGCAAACTTATACCATTCGTATGACAGTATTCTGAATTATCCTGTGCAAATTGAATTGTTTGTTTATCAATATCCTCTTCCTCACATAAACGCCATGTGGCAATAATCCACGGCCATGCTGCAACCATTGCGTCACCATGATTGGAATACGATTCAACACCTATAGGTTTACCTTCTTTTATTGCTTGTATAACTCTATCTCTTGCTTCTGCTCGCTCAAGTAATTCATGAGACATGAATATATTATACTTTATAGGTTTATCATCAAGGCAAAACAACTATCTAGTTTTGTTGAATTATACAAATTTACCTCAAGATTTCCCCTCCGTCCAACCTCGTAAGAATTGATATTTTTGAGAAAGAATGTTCTAACAATCTAATATGAGCCCGGAGAGACTCGAATCCTTCGACTTCGCTCAGGACTATAGCTCTCAACCAATCCCGACTAAAGTCGGGACTGCTCTACCAAGCTGAATGTATTTAAAAAAAATAATTGGTGAGTCCAGAGAGACTCGAACTCTCAACCAACAGCTTAAAAGGCTGCTGCTCTACCAGTTGAGCTATGGACCCAGGCCAATTATTTTTTTTAAATATTTATTATTTTTAACTTTTTTAAGATATTTTTCTCTTTTTATTGCTTCTCCTCTGGTATCAAATTCTTCTTGATAAATCAATCTCCAAGGTCTTCTTAATTTTGTAAATCTAGTGCGACCAAAATTATGCTCCCACAATCTATTTTTAACATTACTTGTATAACCTATATAAAAAGACCCATCAACTTCACTCTCTAAAAGATAAACATAATACATTAGCTTAATATTGAGAATCTATTTTACCAAAAATCTAAAAAATTATATACTTAATTTATGAATAAAAGAATTTTAAATTTTGTTATTTTTGTCTCAATTATTGGGCTTTTAATTATAACAACCAGAGATTATTATTTATCAAAAAAAATAGTTGGCAAAAAAGTTGATAAAATAAACCCCACCACTAGTATCACCCAACCGACTAAGAAACCGTCTCCCCTCACCAATCCCGAAATACCATGTCAACATAAATACTTCAATTTTAAAAAGGGAACGACTTGGCAATACCAATTAATGTCAGAAATTGAAATAAATAAAAAAAAGCAGACCATAAACACACTTTTTACCAATAAAATCACCGAGGCTTCAGGTTCTTCAATTATTATAGAAAGTCAATTAAAAGGAGAAAAAGAAAAAATAATTAATACTTTAATTTGCAGAAAAAATGGTATTTATGGATTTCCTTTTCCTCTTTTACCAAACTCCCTACTGAAAAGCGTTCCCTTGTCAACCACGATTATAAATTTTATAAAACCAAGTGGTCCAATTCTGCTACTACCGTCTGAAGAAAAATTAAAAAAAGGAAAAGGGTGGTCAACAGTTTCTCTTGGAAACTTGGGAATTTCCTTAAACAACAAAGTCATTAATGAGGTAAAACAGTCTTTACTAATCCAATCGCAGCTAAAATTTAATCAATCGGTTTTAAACCAAACCAACTTAACCACTCAATCATTTAATTATCAATTGGGAGAAAATGTTGGTTTTTTGGATCTTAACCTTAGCTTAAATTTAGAAACATTAGGCAAGATTAAAATCAATCTTAAACTTACGGATTTTAAAACACTTTAATTAATAACAAGGACTTATATCAGGACGAACTACTTACCGTTGAAAAAGTAAACACCCCAATCAACCTGTAAGGTTAAAGACGCTGTCATAAGGCTTCCAAAAGTATTATTGCTGATTTCTTCGCGATGTTTTAATTGTCCAATCGATTAAACGATTGAAACAGAAAACTTAATTAATTGATTAATTAAGTTTTGAAATTAAATGGCGGAAAAACCTACAGAAGGGACGAGGAATCTTTATTTTGGTGGTCAAAAGACACCTAAAACCATAAAAGTAGGATTTGGATTTTGATATCAATTAACAAATCATGCTTTTGCTTCTAACATCTTTTGAATAATGTTTCGCGGGACTTGTTCATAATGGGAAGGCTCCATGTAAAAAAATCCTCTTCCTTGGGTTAATGAACGAAGAGTGGTCGCATAACCAGACATTTCAGCCAAAGGCGCATAGGCTTTTATAACGGTAACATTTCCCCGTTTCTGAGTTCCTAATATTTTTCCTCTTTTACTTGATAAATCACCGATAGCAACACCCATAAATTCATCAGGAACAACTACTTCCATTTTCATTATTGGCTCAAGCAGAGCCAAACCGGCTTTTTTTACTCCTTCCTGAAGAGCAATTGAACCGGCTATTTTAAAAGCCAAGTCCGAAGAATCAACATCGTGATAAGTCCCGTCATAAAGAGTAACCTGAATATCAACAATTGGGTATCCTAATAAAACTCCTTTCTCCATCGCTTCAATAACTCCTTTTTCTACTGCCGGGATAAATTCGTTGGGAATCGCTCCTCCTTTGACCATGTTTTTATATATAAAACCCTCACCTCTACCTATGGGATCAATCTTAATCAGACAATGACCGTACTGACCGTGACCGCCGGTTTGCCTAATATATTTTCCTTCTGCTTCTACCGACTTAAGCACTGTTTCTTTATAAGCAACTTGAGGTTTACCCACATTAACATTCATCCCCATTTCTCTTTTCATTCGATCAACTAAAATTTCCAAATGAAGCTCTCCCATACCCGACATAATTGTTTGGCCCGTTTCCTGATTTATCTTTACTTTAAAAGTAGGATCTTCCTCTGCCAAGCGCTGTAAACAATAAGAAAGTTTTTCTTGATCTGCTTTTGTTTTTGGCTCAACCGCCAAGGAAATAACTGGTTCGGGGAAACTAATTTGTTCAAGAACGATCTGGTCTTGACTATCCGATAATGTATCGCCTGTTTTTGTATTTTTTGGACCAACTAAAGCAATAATTTCTCCGGCGAAAGCTTTATCAATTTCTTCTCGTTGATTGGCATGCATAAGCAAAATCCTACTAACACGCTCTTTTGTTCTTTTAGCAGCATTAAAAACGTAAGAACCCGATTCTAAAACGCCAGAATAAATCCGCACATATGTTAATTTACCAACATGAGGATCAAGTTGGATTTTAAAAGCCAAAGCGGCAAATTTCTCTTCAGGAATAAGTTTTCTGCTTTTTGCTTCCTTTGTTTCGGGATCAATGCCGGAAACGTCTTTTAAATCCGCCGGGGAAGGCAGATAATCAATAACGGCATCAAGTATTGGTTGTACTACTTTATTACGCAGAGACGAACCGCAGTAAACTGGAACTAGTTTATAAGAAATAGTCGCAGCTCTTAAAGCCATTTTAACTTCTTCAACCGAAATTTCTTGCCCATTTAAATACTTACTAAGAAGTTTATCATCGGTTTCCGACACTGTTTCAATTAGTTTTTCTCTTTCTTTTATAACTTCATTCTTAATATCTTGGGGAACGTCGACAATGTCGAATTCTGTACCACTTGAGTCTTTACTCCAAATTAAAGCTTTAAGGGTTAAAAGATCCACCACACCCTTAAAAGACTGTTCCTTTCCGATAGGATAAACCATAACCACCGGTTTAGCTCCCAATCTTTTTCTTATGTCAGAAATTGTTTTTTCAAAATTAGCTCCTGTCTTATCCATTTTATTGACAAAACAAATCCGTGGCACTTTATATTTATCCGCCTGTCTCCAAACTGTTTCTGACTGACTTTGAACCCCCTCTTCCGCATCAAAAACAACCACACCACCATCTAATACTCTAAGAGACCTTTCAACTTCTGCCGTAAAATCAACATGGCCAGGAGTATCAATAATGTTAATACGGAAATCTCGCCAAAAAGTAGTGGTCGCAGCTGAAGCAATAGTAATTCCCCGCTCTCTTTCTTGAGGCATCCAATCCATCTGAGTTGTTCCTTCGTCAATATCGCCTAATTTGTATGTTCTTCCCGTATAAAAGAGAATTCTTTCTGTGGTTGTTGTTTTACCAGCATCAATATGAGCAATAATGCCAATATTTCTAATTTTATCTGTAGAAACCAGTCTATTTTTTGTAACAATACTTTGTTGAGCCATAAAACTCTCCTTTTCACCATTTAAAATGAGCAAAAGCTCTGTTGGCCTCGGCTAACTTTTCTACCTGTCTTCTTTTTGCTACGGCTTCTCCTTGCCCTTGATATGCATCCATAAGTTCTTTGTATAGTTTTTGGTCAAAGCAATGATATTCTTTATTTGATCTACGTTTAGCCGACTCAATAAGCCAATTAAGGGCTAAAAATAATTTTCGCGTGGTTCTTGTTTCTGTTGGAACAAGATAGGACGCTCCGCCTATTCTTCGCGGTCTCACTTCATGCGGAGGAGCTACATTTTCCAAGGCCTTATGGAGCACTTCTAATGGATTCAGTTTTTGCTTTTTAACCATCTCGAAAGCCGAATAGACTAATTTTTCGGCCACTGTTTTTTTACCATCTTGTATTAAATAATTAATTAATTTGGCTACTTCTTTACTTTTGTAAATTAAATCTGGTTTTATTTCTTTTTTTTTATATTTTCTTCTCGGCATTTTACTTTCCTCCTTCCCTTCTAGTCCCATACTTAGATCGAGAGATTTTTCGTCCTTCCACCCCAGTGCTGTCGTATACCCCCCGAACGATATGATATTTTACTCCAGGTAAATCTTTCACTCTTCCGCCTCGCACTAAAACAATTGAGTGCTCTGATAGTTGATGACCGATTCCCGGGATATAAGCAGTTACCTCAAGCCCGTTTGACAATTTAACCCGGGCAATTTTTCTTAAAGCTGAATTTGGTTTTTTTGGAGTCATGGTGCGAACCACAACACAGACACCCCGTTTAAATGGGGCTGGCGTCTCTACCCATCTTCTTTTCAGGTTGTTGAAAGCTGTTTTTAAAGCAATTGTTTTCTTTTTTTGCCACTTTTTCTTCCGCCCATTTTTTATTAATTGATTAATCGTTGGCATACTGAATTTTTTTATAATTTTTCAACATTCTCTATCAAAGCTTCTTCTTGTTTTTTATCGCCGTAATATTTATCAAGAAGTTCTTTAGTTACTGGTATTAATCTCCCAATTATAACATTTTCTTTAAGTCCGTATAAATAATCTATTTGACCTCGAATTGAAGCTTGTGTTAAGACGTTGGTTGTGCCCTGGAAAGAAGCAGCCGACAACCAAGAGTCAGAATGCATCGCTGCTTTGGTTACTCCTAAAATAGTTACCTGAGCCGTGGCCGGTCTTCCTCCTTCTGACAATACTCTTTTATTTTCTTCTTCAAAACGAAACCTGGAAGCAATTTCTCCAACAATAAATTCTGTATCTCCTTCGTTTTGAATAATCATCTTATCGCTCATTTTGCGGACAATTACTTCAAAATGCTTATCATGAATAGTAATTCCTTGTGATTCATATACTTTCTGGATTTCGTTTAAAAGATAAATCTGGGCCTCTTTTACCCCTCTGATTGTTAATATATCTTTAATATCTAAATATCCTTCGCATAAAGGCTGACCAGCGCTAATAAGCTGCCCATCTTTAACGCTCAATTTTTTACTTGTTGGAACAACAAACTCTCGTCCTTCTTCGCTTTTGCTACCGACCGATTTTACTTTAATGACGTAGTTTTCTTTTTCCGTATCTTCTTGAATAGACACCCGACCAGAAATATCACAAATAGGAGAAATTATCTTCGGGGTGCGCGCCTCAAACAACTCTTCTACCCTTGGCAACCCCTGAGTAACGTCAGCCACCACAATACCGCCAAAGTGTCTCACTCGCATTGTTAATTGTGTTCCTGGCTCACCAATAGATTGAGCCGCCAATACTCCTACCGGAGTTCCGATTTCCACCAGTTGATTATTGGCTAAATCAATCCCATAACAGGTCTGACAAACACCATGTTTTGTCTTACAATTTAAAGAACTACGAACAAAGGCTTTATTAATATTATTTTTTTTAATGATTTCTATTTTGTCATCGTCTATTAATTCGTTTCGTTTAAATAAAATCTTTTTGTTTTTATCAACAACATTTTTAGCTAAATATCTGCCTCTAATCCGGTTGTAAAATTTATCTCCTCTTTCTCCATTTTTTTGAAGCAATAATCCTTCCTCTGTCTGGCAATTACTTTCTCTGACAATTATATCGTGAGATACATCAACTAATCTTCGAGTAAGATAGCCAGCGTCGGCCGTTTTTAAAGCTGAATCTGTCAGTCCTTTACGCGCCCCACGAGAGTTAATAACATACTCAAAAATAGATAAACCTTCCCGATAATTTGACTTTGTTGGCACTTTAATAATTTTTCCCATCGGATCTACCACTAATCCTTTCATCGCTGACAGTTGTTTTAATTGCTCTCGAGAAGCACGCGCGCCGCCGGATTTAATAATTATTTTTACTGGGTTTTCTTCTTCTATGGCCGCCCAGGTTTTGTCAGCAATTTCTTCGGTTGCTTCGATCCAAACATTATTAGAAGCCTTTCTTTTCTCCGCTTCTGTTAATAATCCTTTAAGAAAGTTTTCTTCTATTTCCTTAATTTTATCTTCTGCCTTTCTAATTAACTCGCTTTTTTCCTTGATCGTAGTACAATCAAACACCGAAATGGAAGTACCACCAGACATTGTCGCTCCAAAAAAACCAACTTCCTTTAAATTGTCAATTATGTTGCCAATCTTTTCATAATCATTGCTATAAATTTTTAAAGCCTTCACCACCACCGCTTTTAAATCTGAGGCTTTAATCTCTGTGTTTATAAACCTTAATTCATTCGGTAAATAAGAGTTAAAAATTATTCTTCCAGCCGTGGTTTTAATTAATTTACCATTAATTCTTGCTAATATTGGTTCTCTGGTGATAATGTGTTTATTAAAATAAGCTATTAATACTTCCTCTTCTGAAACAAAAGACTTTAATTGCTCGTTTTTCTTATCTTTGTATCTGTCATCAATTGTAGTAAGATAATAACAGCCTAAAGCCATTTCTTTATTTGGAATAACAATTGGAGTACCGTCAGCGGGTTTAAGAAGGTTTTTCTCCGCCAACATTCGTTCTTTTACTTCACTAATGGATTTTTTTGATAAAGGAACAAAAATCGCCATCTGATCGCCATCAAAATCGGCATTATAACCCTGACAAACAGTTGGATGTAGTTTAATGGCAAAATCATCAGTTAAAACTGGGTAAAAGGCTAAAATTGAAAGTTTATGTAAAGTAGGAGCCCGATTGAGAAGCACCGGATGATCCTTGGTAATACCTTCTAAAATATCATAAACTATTGGTTCTTTTCTTTCTAAAAATATTTTAGCACTTTTTATGTTTTGAGCCAAGCCTCTAATGATTATCTCTCTTAATACAAATGGTTTAAAAAGTTCAAGCGCCATTTCCTTTGGTAAGCCACACTGAGTAATCTTTAGCTCTGGACCGACAATAATTACAGACCGACCTGAATAATCAACTCTTTTACCTAAAAGGTTTTGGCGAAAACGTCCTTGCTTACCCCGTAAGATATCTGATAGGGACTTCAACGCCTTGATTGAAGTTCGTAAATTTCTATTTTTTCCCCTTGACTTTGAAAGATCAATTAAAGAATCAACTGCTTCTTGCAGCATGCGTTTTTCGTTACGTAAAATTATCTCTGGAGCTCCTAATTCAATTAAATGTTTTAAACGATTATTTCTATTAATAACTCTTCGATAAAAATCATTTAAGTCTGATGTGGCAAACTTCCCACCGGAGAGTTGGACTACCGGTCGCAAATCAGGAGGAATTACCGGTAAAACACTAAAAACCATCCAAGTCGGTGATATTTTTGATTTAATAAATGATTCTATTAACTTTAACTTTTTTACTAACTTAATTCGTCTGTCACCTTTAATCTGAGTTAATTTTTTAACTGTTTCTGAATAAATTTTATTAAGATCCAAACCCGAAAGAACTTCTAAAATAACTTCTGAACCCATCCCGACTGACAAAAAATTATCTAATCCTTTTTCTTTTAAATAAAGATAGTCTTCTTCTTCCATTATTTCTAAAGGTCTTATTACGTCAGCAACTTTAATAATTCTTTCATAAAAAACTTGTTTTTCTGATTTTTTGTCAGCATATTTTTTAGATAAAGAAGCATATTTTTCTCTAAACTGAAATTCAATTTCGTGAAAGGTTAATTCTCTTCGCTCTTTATTTTTTACCTTTTCTTCTATTTTCTTTTTTGTCTCAATTTCTTCTTCTTTAATTTTTTGTTCTTCCTGTTCATTCCAATTCCCTAGTTCTTCCAGTTCTTTTTCTCTTATTTCTTCTAGGTTTTTAGTAACTATTTTTCTTTTTTCCTCATCAATTTTTTTTACCAAATAAAGAGCGTAATAAATTATTCTCTCTAAATTACTCGAACTAATGCCTAAAAGTACATTTAGCGGGGAAGAAACTCCTTTAAAATACCAAATGTGAGCTATTGGAGCCGCTAATTTAATATGCCCCGTTCTTTCTCTTCGAACAATATTGGTAGTAATCTCAACACCGCATCGATCACAAATTATGCCTTTATATCTTATTCTCTTGTATTTTCCGCAGTAGCATTCGTAGTCTTTTGTTGGTCCAAAAATTCTTTCGTCGAAAAGACCATCTTTTTCTGGTTTAAAAGTTCTATAGTTGATTGTTTCCGGTTTAGTAACCTCTCCATGAGACCAAGAAATAATAACCTCAGGCGAGGCTAATGACAATCTAAGCCCGGTAAACTCTAATAATTTGAAATCTTTTTTTATCGTTGGTAGTTTGTCCATATTTATTCTATCGGCTCTATGTTCAACCCCAAAGCATTTAATTCTTTAATTAACACATTAAATGACTCTGGTATGGTTGATTGAGGGATGTCCATGCCTTTAATAATTGCTTCGAAAGCTTTCGTTCTTCCTTGAACATTGTCGCTTTTAATAGTTAACATTTCTTGTAAAACATGAGGAACTCGATGACTCTCTAAAGCCCAAACTTCCATTTCTCCAAATCTTTGACCCCCCATTTGAGATTTCCCTCCCAGCGGTTGTTGAGTAACAAGAGAGTACGGTCCAGTAGATCTTGCATGAAATTTGTCCTCAACCATATGAATCAACTTCATAATATAACCAATGCCTACAAGTACGGGTTTTTCGTATGGTTCACCTGTTCTTCCATCATACAACGTTACCTTTCCATCAATTGAAAACCCTGCCTTTTTTAACTCGTTTTTGATTAATTCTTCAGATATTTTTTCAAAAACCGGTAGGGCAAATGTCTTATTTAATTTATAAGCAGCTATTCCCAGCATTGCTTCATAAAGTTGGCCCAGATTCATTCTTGAAAGAACCGATAATGGAGAAAGAAGCACGTCAACCGGCGTACCATCTTCTAAATACGGCATGTCATGCTCGGGTAAAATCTTGGAAATAATTCCCTTATTTCCATGTCTACCCGCCAATTTGTCACCAACAGAGATCTTTCTTAAAGAAGCGGTTGTGACTAAAATTCTCTGTAAAATACCAGGCTCCAGTTCGTTGGGATCTTTTTTAACATCAATTGTGTTAATCTTCGTCACTACTCCTTTTTTTCCATAAGGCATCCGCAGCGACGTATCTTTAACATCCTTAGCTTTTTCTCCAAAAATAGCACGCAATAGTCTTTCTTCTGCGCTTAATTCTTTCTCACCTTTTGGAGCTACCTTCCCCACCAAAACATCTCCTCCTTGAATTTCTGAACCAACAACTACCAATCCATCCTTGTCTAAATTAGCTAAAATTTCTTCTCTAATATTGGGAATGTCTCGAGTCAATTCTTCTGCTCCTAATTTTGTATTAACTAAATCAGCTACAAATTCTTCCATGCTTACTGAGGTAAATAAATCCTGTTTAACTAACCTATCAGATATAACAAAGCCGTCTTCGTATCCAAGACCATCTAATGAAGTATAGGCAACTAAAAGATTTTGTCCTAAAGACAATTCACCCTTGCTGCTTGCCGGTCCATCAATTAACAAATCTCCTTTTTTAATTCTTTGTTTAAAAACTAAAGACGTTTTCTGATCAAAAACTATATCTTTATTTGTCTTTATAAATTTTTCTAAATTATATTTGTATGTTTTGCCAGACTTACCTTTAAATATTATTTTATCAGCGTCGACGTATTGAATTACTCCATGTTCTGGAGCATAAATAGTTCGTCCTAAAGCCGAGGCAATTTCCTTCTCCATTCCCGTTCCTATTAATGGAGATTCTGGCTTAACTAAAGGTACTGCTTGGCACAACATATGTGTTCCCATAAGAGCCCGACTAGCATCATCATGTTGTAAAAATGGAATTAATGAAGCCGACAAACCAACTACTTGACGAGGAGACAAATCAATTAAATCAACTTCTTCAACCGGAACCTCGACCATTTCGCCTTTGTGTCTGGCTGGTATTCTTTCTCCCAAAACATACCCGTGATTATCAATCTTAATACCACTGTGGGTGATATAGTACTGATCCTCATCATCTGCCTGAAGATATACAACTTCTTCGCTAACCCTGACTTTCAATTTTCCTTGAATTTTCTCTTTTGTCATTTTCCTATACGGGGTTTCTAAAAAACCATAATGATTTACCCGAGCAAACAAAGCCATATAGGTAACTACGCCAATATTTGGGCCTTCTGGTGATCTAACGGGACAAACTCTTCCATATTGGGAAGAAGAAATATCTCTGATAGAAAATGAAGCGCGTTCTTTCTCTATGCCACCTGGACCACCAACGCTGAATCTTCTTAAATTGTCTACTTCGGATAAAGGATTAGTTTGATCAATTATTGTCGACAACTGACTTGTTCGATAAAAAGTGTTAATGGCCGAAACTATGGATTTGCTATTGATAACTTGTGATGGTAACACATCATTATCAACCATGGTCATACTCATTCTCTCTTTAATCTCTCTTTCGGTTCTTACCATTCCAACACGAATACCATACATACCCACTAACTCTCCCACCGTTCTAATTCTTCGGTTGCCCAAATGATCAATGTCGTCAAATTCGCCATTCCCGTTAGTAAGATTAACCAAGTATTTAATAATAGCCACAATATCTTCTAAGGTTAGAATAAAATATTCTTTTTCTATAGGAATATTAAGATTTAATTTTCTATTGATTTTATATCTGCCAACATCTGTCAAAGAATAGCGACGGGTTTTTAAAAAAAGGTTGTTTAAAGTATCATATGCATTGCGAAGAATTAAGGGCTCGCCGGGTTTTAATTTCCTATAAATCTCGAAAACTGCTTCATCTTTAGTTTTGGTCGAATCTTTTTCTAATGTTGGCAAAATAAATTTGTTTAATAAATCTGTATTTAAGTCGGAAAATAAATTAATTATTTCTGTGTTCGATAGTTCTTTTAATGAGCGAATAAAAGCTGTAGCTAAAAATTTTCTTCTTCTGTTAATCTTTGCCTCGATCAGATTATTTTTAGAAATAGTAAAATCTAACCAGGCCCCAATATAGGGTCTAACTTCTGCATTATATGAGGTTATTCCCGTAGCTTTATCAATCTCGGCAGTAAAATAAACACCTGGAGATCGAGAAATCTGATTAATAATCGCTCTTTCGATCCCGTTAATAACAAATGTTCCTCGTAAGGTCATTTTGGGCAAATTAAAGAAATAAACGTCTTGTTTTTTTTCCAACTTCTTCTTCTTGTTAATTAATTTAACCTTTAAATAGACTGGGAATTGATAGGTAAGCTTGTTTTTAAAACACTCTTCAAGGGAATATCGCGGGTTACCAAAATAAAAATTTTCTAATTCTAAAATGAAGTTTTTTTTCGTATAATCCTCTATTGGAAAAAATTCATGAAGAATATCGGGCAAACCCTTATTAAGAAAATTTTCCCAAGACTGTTTTTGAATTTCTACTAAATCTAGTTTTTCAAGCTTATCCTTTGTTCCTAAAAAAATTCTTTGTGAAGCTTTAACTTTGTTTCGTTGATTGGGGTTTTTAATACCTGTATCCTTACTCATCTGAAGTAAATATTAAGGTTTTTAAATTTTACCCTGCGCCAGTTCCGCCTAGCAACACGGTGCAGAGCAACCCTGAACCCTATAGTGGTTCATGGGTTAAAGTTGTTTAAAACAAAAAATAAATAGGTCGTTTTAACGACCCATGGTTTATAAGGTAAAAAATTTTATCACTAAAATTCAGAGTGGCGATAAATATACTACATTGTTAAAATAAAGTCAAGCATTGTTTTTTTTGATCTGATGAGATATCATTATCCACTATGACAATTACTGTTATCGGACACGGATATGTAGGGTTGGTTACAGCTTGTATATTTGCCGATTTAGGTAATACGGTTTTCGTAATTGGACGCAATAAAGAAAAAATTAAACAACTGCAAAAAAGTAATCCTATCATTTACGAACCTGGCTTGAAGGAAATTTTACAAAAAAATCTTAATCAGAAGAGAATTTTTTTCACCACTTCATATAAAGACACTATTCCTCTTTCAGAAATTGTCTTTATAGCCGTTGGAACACCAACAAAACCTAACGGAGAAGCCGATCTTTCCTCAATTTTTTCGGTGACGAAAAAAATCGCTCAACATTTAAAGCAGAAATATACCGTTGTTTCCTGCAAAAGCACTGTTCCTGTTGGTACTAATCGCAAAATTTATGAAACAATCAACAAAATTAAACCTAAAAATGTTAAATTCGATATCGCTTCATGCCCAGAATTCTTAAGAGAAGGATCGGCCCTACAAGACAGTTTTAATCCTGATAGAATTGTTATCGGATCCAATTCAAAAAAAACCATTGATCTTCTTCTTAAGCTTCATCAGCCCCTAGACGGAAAAAGAGTACTTGTGAGTTTGGAATCAGCTGAAATAATTAAATATGCCTCAAATGCAATTTTAGCCACTAAGATTTCTTTTGCTAATTTAATTTCGTTTTTATGCGAAAAGACGGGTGCCGACGTTGAAGAAGTTTTAGACGGCGTTGGTCTTGACTACCGAATTGGAAGAACGTTTTTATATCCGGGCGTTGGCTACGGCGGAAGTTGTTTCCCTAAAGATGTTAGAGCTTTAATAAAAACCGGCCAAAATCTCAACACCAACATGAATCTACTCTCTGCCGTTGAGCAAATCAATCAACAAGCGAGAAAAAACATTCTGACGAAAATTTTAACTTATGCCTCGGATAAAAAAATTAGCATATGGGGATTATCATTCAAACCAAACACTGACGACATTCGTGAAGCTCCGTCTATCTTTATTATCAAACATCTTCTAAAAGAAGGATTTAAAATAAAAGTCTATGATCCTGAAGCCATAAAAAATATCAAAGAGATATTTGGCGACAAAATCCAATACTGTCAAAACCCCTATGAAACAGTAAAAGGCATTTCAACCCTGACAATATTAACTGAGTGGAATGAGTTTAAACAAATTGATTTGTCTAAAATAAAAAAATTAATGGGCAAGGGCGTCATAATTGATGGAAGAAATATCTATAACCCAAAAAATACGACCAAGTTAGGATTCAAATATATATCTATTGGAAGAACAACGTAAAAGTCTTATATATGAAAAAAATATTAATAACCGGTGGAGCAGGATTTATTGGATCAAATCTCGTTGAGTTACTTCTGCGAAAAGACTCTCAAATTTGGGTTATAGATAATTTTCTGACCAGCTCCGCTGAAAATATCAAAAGGTTTATTAAGCACCCACGATTTCGATTTATTGAAACAGATTTGATTACTGCCAATTTAGAAAAAACCCTTAATAATACTTCTTTTGACATCGTTTATCACTTGGCATCTCCTGCCTCTCCCAAACAATATATTAAACATCCTCTTAGAACACTGATGGTAAATTCGTCAGGAACATTTAAGATTCTTAAGTACATGAAAAAAACAAAAAGTAAAATATTTATCTATGCCTCTTCGTCGGAAATCTACGGAGATCCATTAAAACATCCACAGGCAGAAGACTACTGGGGCAATGTTAATCCCATCGGTGAGCGCTCTTGCTACGACGAAGGAAAAAGATTCGGCGAAGCGCTTTGCGTGAGTTATTTTAGAAAACACCATCTAGATATTAGAGTCGCTAGAATTTTCAATACTTACGGACCGAACATGGAGAAAGACGACGGGAGAGCAATCTCTAATTTTGTTGTTCAAGCACTTCAAAATAAACCTCTTACCATTTACGGCGATGGTCAGCAAACACGATCTTTTTGTTATGTGTCAGACTTAATTGAAGGTTTATATCGTCTGGGAATTAAATCGGTAAGAGGTGAAGTAATTAATCTCGGTAATAATAACGAAAAAAAAATTATTGAGATAGCAAAACTGATAAAAAGCTTAACTAATTCGTCATCAAAAATAGTTTTTAAACCCCTGCCCAAAGACGATCCAAAAAAAAGAAAACCAAACATTGAGAAAGCAATTAAATTACTCCACTGGCAATCAAAAACACCGCTGGAAAAAGGATTGAATTTAACTATCAATTATTTTAAAGAACGACTTTGTCTATGAAAAAAGCGGTTATCATATTACCGACCTACAACGAACAACAAAATATTAAAACGCTTATTCCCGCAATTTTTAAAATTGCTAAAAAAATAAAAAATTGGCAAATATCTATTTTAGTAGTCGACGATCAATCCCCTGACAACACCTCATTGGAAATTAAGCATCTTCAAAAAAAACATTCAAATCTATATCTAATTCAAGAAAAGAAAGAGGGTTTGGGAAAAGCATATTGGCGAGGTTTTAACTTTGCCATTAAAAAAATAAATCCTTATGTTGTTTTTGAAATGGACGCTGATTGGTCGCATGACCCAAATTTAATCCCCCAATTTTTAAAAAAGATTGAGAAAGAAGCAGATTTTGTCATTGGATCAAGATATATTAAGGGAGGTTCTATTCCTAAAAATTGGGGCTGGCATCGAAAACTATTTTCTATCTTAGGAAATTTGATTATTAGATTGGGTTTTATGATTCTAAAAATCCATGATTGGACCTCTGGCTATCGAGCCATAAAAAGCTGGTTTCTAAAAGAAGTCCTCGCCGAAATGAAGAGCTATAACGGCTACGTATTCCAAGTGGCTCTTGTTGACAAAGCCATAAAAACCGGAGCAATCATCTCAGAAATTCCCTTAAATTTTAAGGATAGAAAAACAGGTCAGTCAAAAATTAACTCTGTTCATTATATTTTAAATACTCTTTCTTATGTTTTTTTGAATTCTTCTTTTATTAAATTTGTTGCCGTTGGCATAATTGGTTTCATTATCGACTTTGGTATCTCATTTATTTTAATTGAAAATGTCAAATTGTTTATCTGGTTAACCACCATTATCAGCGCCGAAATAGCTATTATCTCCAATTTTTTTCTTAATAATTTCTGGAGTTTTGCTCATAAAAAAATTGACCACAGACTTTTTTCTTACATGGCCAAATTCATTCATTTCAATTTCATCTCATTGGGCTCAATTATAATTCAAAGCCTTTTTCTACAAATAGCTACTATTGTCTTTCCATTTAAATTTTGGTTTATTTATAAAGCGTTGATTATCCTCTTCCTAATTATTCCCTACTCCTACTATATGTACAATCGTTTCATTTGGAAAAGATAGAAAATCGCTTGATTTTTCTACTTAATCGCTTTATGATGTAATTTAATGAAGAAAAACGTTTCACCTACTCAAAAAATCTTGAATATTTGGGCAATAATTTTGATTGTTTGGAGTGTCTATCGAACAAAATTTTTCCTGCCTGAATGGTTTGATGAATTTATCGCCAAACCGTTGGTTTTTGTCTTACCGGTCTATCTTTATATCAAAAAAGTAGAAAAAAAAGATTTTTTCTCCTCAATTTTATTAACAACAAAAAATATCTTTAAAGATGTTTATTTGGCTCTCATTGTTGGCTTTGTTTTTGCTTTATCAGCCTTTTTCTCAAACTACGTAAAACATGGTAGTTTTTTATTGGCAACAACCATTATTTATTCAACTTCCCAAAAATTATCTACATATTTTTTTATCGCTTTGGCGACCGGGTTTTCAGAAGAAATTCTTTCCCGGGGTTTCATATTAAAAAGGCTTTATGAAGACTCAGGCAATATTTATACCTCTTCTTTTGTCAGCAGTATTTTGTTCTTTATCCTTCATATACCGATCCTTTTTACCAACATAAAACTTACCGGTGGTTTACTTTTGTTTTTTATGGGGACTGATTTAATCCTCAGCTTAGCCAACTCTTTTATTTTTTTGGAAAGAAAAAGCCTAATTCTTCCTATTCTTGTACATGCTTTTTATAATTTAGCTATTGTTTTATACGTTTAATATCAAATCCGCTAGATCAAAATGCGAAAAATGCGGATTTTTTGTTCGGCCACTTGCGACGAAGCGCTCGTGCTATGCTTCCCAACTTTCTCGCATTGGCAGGTAACAAAAAAGACGCGTTTGAGCATAAGAACTATTCGACAGGATTTGATACAATTTTCGGAGGACGTCAGACACCTTCATATATCCAAAAAATTTCCTCGTTGCCAATTTTTATTTTCTTAATTTTTGCCTGATCTAATCCTAAATCATTAAACTGGTCAGGAAAACCAATAAAAGCTGTTTTTTTTAAGTTCTTGTCAAATTTAAATTTGAAGTAAAATTTATCAAAATGCTCCACTTGCCCAAATCCATACTGATCCGGCGCTGAAATTTTTGCTTGCTTTTGATATTTAACCGGATCGTAAGAAAGATAATAAAGAATAAAAATATAAGGCTGGCCATATCTGTCAGTAATATAAAAATTATTAAATCGACCGTAGTTTTGTTTAACGTAATTGGCTAATTCTTTATAACCGCATTGCCAAGCTCTCACCACCCACGCTCTTTTTGGATAATGATTAAAATAAATGTCCCAGTTGTTTAATAAATAAAAGAAGAAGATTAAACCAATAATTGTCAGTGTTAATGTCTTAAACTCGGTTTTTTTAATTGCTGATAAAAAGTAAAAAAATCCGTAGGAGACAGAAAATATCATTGGAAAAATCATAAAGTAATTCCTTGTTAAGGAATAATCTTGCCAGGTTAAAGCGTTGCCTATCGGAGAAATAAGGAAAAGAAAGAAAATAAGATAACGATATTTTTCCTTATTTTTAAATAAGTAATATATCCCGATAAAGAAAAAAATGTATTCTATCGGAGTAATTACGCCTAAATTTTGAAAGCCAAAACGCGGGTTTTTATCACCCCAGGTAAGAAAAAACTCCGGTGAAAGTTGAGAAAAATAACGGTTGGATATTTCTCGAATCGCTTCCGTACCCTTATTGTGAAATATTCTTAACGGATGCTCTCCTAAATATTCATTAAGACGTAACTGAAAACCGATATTTTTGAAAAAAAGCAAATTGTTTAATCGATTAACCCCGTAGCGCGCATCAATAAAAAAAGGAAAAATAAGAACAAATAGAATAATACCCATTGTCAGGGTTTTATTTTTAAAACAAATTTTTCTTTTTGATCGATACAAAATTACTATTTGATACAAAATAATAAAGATCAAAAAAATCCTACCCGTATGATAAGAAAAAATTGCTAACAAAAGAGAAGCGTTAGTCAATAAAAAATCAAAAAACCTCAATTTTTTATTAAACTTGATTAAAAAATAAATTGATAAAAGCGTAAAAAAGGCGCACAATGCTCCTTCATGGGCATGTCTTGATAAAATATAGATCCATGGCGAAACAGAAGTTAAGAATGAAGCAATTAGAGCAATTTTCTGGTCATTAAATATTTCTTTGACTACAAGATACATTAACGGCACTAAAAGTATTCCGATGATTAGGTTTAAGAACCTGATCGAAAAATCATTTAAGCCAAATATTTTAATAAACGGCACTGATAAATAAACATAAAGAGGAAGTTTATAATCTTCAAATGATCTAAATCGAAGCGGCAAAAAATTTCCATATTCATCTCTGCCTGTTTTTAAAATAGAATAGGCATTGTAGCCATGGGCCGCCTCATCAGCGTTAAGACAAGGTGGAACCTGATTAATTTTATAAAGATGGAAAACTAAAGAAATTAATAAAAATAGAGCAAGAAGAATAATTAAAGTTCTTTTGTTCATAAATTTAGCTAAACAATTGTAACACGTGTCTGTCTGATACTTTAAATCTTTCCGTTGCTGTCTTCCTTTGTCTTATAATTTTTCCAAGACATTTTATGGCTCTAAAAAATCCAGCATAAAATTCTTTTTCACCTTTTAATAAAAAATAAACTAAGTTATACGGCAAAAAAAATAAATGAGATAAAAATAAACTCCAATCAGTAATGTTCTTCCAAATAAAAATTAATTGATTGCGATAAGCAATGGTTTTTACCATTGGTTTTTCAAAATATTTACCAATAGTTGATTCATGCTGATGGTCAACCTTGATATTGGGATCAAACACCACCGGCCACCCTCTTTTATAAGCCCGATAAGAAAGATCAATGTCTTCCCAATAAAAAGGAGAGTAAAGAGAGTCAAAACCCCTAAGCGCTAAAAATTTTTCTTTATCAATAATGGCTGCGCCACCCTCTGCCCAAGCATTGCTCCCAAAGGTTAAATTGTTTGCTTTAGCATGATAAAGCATTCCCCCTCGCCAATATATCCTATTTTTGCCAACAATTAAGTTGTTTTTTTCCTTCTGGGCGAAGGAAACGGCAAAGAGCAAAGAATCTTTATTAAAATGTTTTAGAGTAAACTTATAACTTTCGTCATTTAAAACAACATCATTATTTAAAAGCATAACGTATTTGTATTTCGCTTTTTTAACCCCTATGTTAACGCTTTGACCAAAACCTAAATTAACTTTGTTTTCAACTAAAATGATAGTAGAAAATTTTCCTACATCGTTTTTTAAGCTTTTGCTAGGATCGTCATTGACAACAATAACTTCGCACTCTTTCAAAAATGACAAGTTGTGACTCAAATTTTTTAAAAAAATATCTTTATTTCGATAAGTGGGGATAACGACAGATATCATATCATGACTTCTTTTAGCCTTTTTTTGAAAATTTCATAACTAAAATTTTCTTGAATGTATTTTTTAGCATTTGCGGTAATTTTATTTTTTTTATTTTCGTCTTGATAAATTGCTGCTGTTTTGTCAATTAAACCTTCTAAATTTTCATACAAAAACCCGGTGACTCCATTTTTTATTACTTCTTTTGGCCCGCCGGAGTTGTGACAAAACGTAACACACCCTGAAGCCATTGCTTCAAGAGGGGCAATTCCCATATGCTCTACCAGCTCTGGATTTTTATCTTCGTTGACTTCGTAGCCGGCAGCATGCCAATAAAACATGGCTTTCTTATAGTATTCTATTAAAGTTTTATAAGAAACATTGGGTAAAAAAATAATATTTTTATTATCTTGAGCCATTAATTTCAATTTGTTGAAAAAGGCCTTATCTTCTTCCTGCAATCCGCCAACTAAATATAGTTTAAAATCTTTGAACAGGTGATTTTTTTGTTGTATTTTTTTAAACGATTTTATAACAATATCTTGTCTTTTCGCATGAAGATGCCTAAAAAAACGGCCAACGGTTAAAATTATTTTATCTTTTTTAATCCTTTCTTTTCCTAAATTAATAAAATCATTGTCTAAAAATGGATAGATTAATTTCGATTTTTTGTTCGTCCAGTTATCAATATGATATTTTGTAAATTTTGAGTGGGTAATAAAATTAAAATTATTCAACTTTAATTGATTAATAAAACTCATCTGATATAGTTTTTTATTAGGAACCATGGCGTAGACATAGTTGTTTCTGGCTAAAGAATAAAAATAACTACCATTGGTAATGTAGAAAAAATAATCAAATTCTTTAGTTTTTATTGTTTTCAGAATAAAATTTTTATGAATTAAGAAATTGGGAATTATTCTTATGTTTGAAAAGGATAAATTAAGACGGTTTTTAATCTCATCTTCTATTCGCGGTTTATCCCAAAGAAGATAAACTTGAAAACCCAACTCGTCAAAGACTTTGGCGATGGATAAAATATATTTCTCTCCTCCCCCTAAAATGTCAAGGTATGGATCATAAATCGCAATCTTTTTGAAGGTATTTCTCATATAAAAAAATGTAGGTAATCGTTTTTGAAAATGCTTGATAGATTGATTCAATTATACCAAAGCTTCCGTCTAAAAAGCCGAGGCTTTTAAACAGTCGGCGAAATAATTCACCAGTAAATTTTCTAAGAAATGTTAAGATAGAAACGGGTTTTTTTGCCTTAGATAATAAATCTGCTTCTATGCTTTCAAAGACGACCGTTTTATTAACCATGGTTTCAAAATTGCCATGGAAAAAATGAACCAGAGGATTTTTTAGATAACCGCAATCTCCTTTAATTGCTGGCGTTGAATGAATCTCTTTTGGCCAATCAATAAAAGCTTCTTTTTTAATAAGTCTTATTTGATAATCCGGCCACCAGCCACCATATTTTAACCATTTTAATTTGCCAAAGATATTTTTCCGAGGAATTTTGTAATGTGTCATTCTGGCTTGACGGGTTACAGTACTGTACTCGTCTTGTCCAGAATCTGATTCTGGAGTCCCCCGCCACGGCGGGGTCCTCAGAATGACGTCTATTTCTTTTGCTAATTCCGGCGTGATCCTTTCATCGGCGTCCAAAATAAAAACCCATTCTGATTCAGCCTTTTCAATCCCAAATTTCCTCGCCGGCTCGACATAGTTAGTTTTGGGAAAGGTATAGACCTCAGCCCCAAGCCCTTTTACTATGTCTTCTGTATCGTCCCTGCTCTCCATGTCAATCACAATAATGCTCTGGCTCAATAATTCAGCGCTTTTTACACATTCTTCAATGTTGTTTTGCTCGTTAAAGGTATAAATTATTACGGTAATAGGGTAGTCTTTACTCATTTTTTATAAGTAATGTTTTTATTTATAGTGAAGCTCCACGGGCTTACACCCGACGGTATCTTCACATGTAGGATTTCGCTGTGGAGCGAAACCCTGTACCGAAGGCCATTCATCCACGCTCTTACGAGCATGACCTTCTGGTACATGGATAAATTTTTAAGCTTGACCTGTTATAATTTTACTACAAAAAAAACGTGAAGAAACCAGAAGTTATAAGGTTCAAAATTTGTCTGGTGAAAAGATTAAGTTAATAAAGAGGTATAATTATCAAATAAAATACGACTAATAAATTTTTTATGAAAAAAGTAATTAAAATCGGACTTATTTTATTAACTTTCGCAAGTATCTTATTAGGTTCTTGGTATATTCTAAAGGGAGATATTATTTTTCACACAGACATTGCCAGAGATTTTCTTTTACTCAATGAACTTTCTATTAAAAAAACTGTCCTGGTCGGACCAAGAGCTGATTGGAAAGGATTGTTTCACGGACCTCTATGGTTATATTTTAATCTTCCGGCCTATATAATCGGCAAAGGAAATCCAGTAATTGTAGGATGGTTTTGGGTTATCGCTACGCTTACTTTTTCCTCTATTTACTTTTTGATTGTTAAAAAATTATTTGACTCGATTACAGCCTATTTATATGTAGCCTTGTTTCTTCTTATTATCGCACCCTTCATGAATCAATTCTATAATCCAATAGGGACATTATTAATGATGCCTTTATTTTTTTATACAGCCATTCAATATCATAAGACTAGAAAAATTTTGTATATCCTGTTGCATCTACTGATCGCGGGCCTGACGATCCAATTTCAATTAGCGGTTGGTATTCCTCTTCTAATATTATCTACGGCATTTCTTTTATATGACATTTTGAAAAACAAAAAATTCAATCATTTTTTCGGATTTCTAATTTTGATTTTACCACTATCTACTTTCATTCTTTTTGACATAAGGCATAATTTCTTGCAATTGAACGGCATTGTAAGTCACTTCTCCGGCAAAGAGAAATTTTTCAGTTTTGATATGTTAACTAAAATGTCAAATCGTGTTGAAACGGCCATCAAGGACGGACTAGGATTTTTTCCCGGTGGTTTTTCCGTTTTTAATGTAATAATCAACTATTTTCTTGTTCTTGGCATCTTTAAAACACTTAGTCGTAAAAACAAAGAGGCTAAAGTTCCATATTATTTTTTTCTTTATTATTATATTGGCTTTTATTTAATATCGCTTATTCATCATGGTTTGCTCTTAATCCATTACATTCTACCGTTAATATCCTTACCTCTTCTTGTTTTTTCCTCTCTCTATAAATATTCGAATAAAAAATTATTTGCAGTCCTATATATTTTTATCGTGGTTTTGAATCTTTACACTGGAATTAAATTATTAAAGGGATCTTCCCAATTCATTGGAAAAAACAAAGGTTCATGGAAATTTTTGCGTAATGTAGCAGAAAATGTCTATAAAAATGCCGACGGTAAGGATTTTGGAGTTTATATTTACGCGCCTGATGTATATGCTTATGCGCCAAAATACGCTGTGCTTTACGGACAAACTTTGTTTCCAAATAAAAAGATGCATTATAGCAAAAAAATGAAAGAAACATTTCTTGTATATGAACCACCACCACCAGATAAACCTTGGTTCAACGATATCGGCTGGAAAACTGGTCAGGTAAGGATTGACACCAATCCGATAAAAGTAATAAATTTCCCAAATGGATATAGAATAGAAAAATATGTGCTAACTGACGATCAAATAAAAATCCCTTCAGATTCGTTGTTGGACGATTGGATATCGCAGAGATAAATCCTTATTGATCTATACAGGAATTATCCCTCTCCTATTTTTATTTAATTTGAAGGTGGATCAATTATTTCACAACTTAACCTCTTTTTTGCCGGCTTACTTTTTTCTTATTATCCGTATATTAGATTTGGTGGGTGGGATAATATTGAGAAAGTTAACATGAAACATAATATAATCATTATTTTCTTAGTATTAAACGTGGCGTTTTTGTTAGTCGGAGTCGTAAAACGCAAACCAATCCAATGAAACTCCAGACAGCTCAATACCGTTCGTAAAACAATGGTAATATAATTACTAGCATGAACAAGAAATATTTTTTACTTGGATTTATCGGAAAATTTATAACTACTTATTTTGTTTTAGTATCTGTTTTTCTCATTACTGTAATTGCGGCATGTACAATCCCATCTTCCTTACTCAAACAAAATATAGGAAAAACTCTTAATACCTTAAAAAAAGAAGGAAGCTATCCAAGTTTTGGCATTCCTTGGCGTCAAATTGTACTTGATAATTTTACTGATACCTTGATGCTTAATACTGTATACTCTGTTGATTCAAAAAATCCTCTTAAGTCAGCTCTTGTTAATATTAGACATGATGGGAATGTTGATAGTATCAACCAAATATCTAATCTGGAGAAATTATATTTTAATAAGGATATACAACAAGTTGGCTACGAAAGATACTGGCATGGCTATTTAATCTATTTGAGACCCTTACTTGCTATTGTTTCTTATTCTGGAATTAGGATTTTTATTACATTATTGCTTTATTCCAGCTTTATTTTTTTTATATATCTTTCTTGGAAAAAGTTAGGAAAAATAATAACAATAGCTTTCATATTAGGATTGATTTCAGTCGATTTCTTTTACCTTGGTCAATCTATGCAGTTTTCTAGTGTTTTTCTTATTGGTCTATTAGGAGGAATTTATATGATATTGACATATAAAAACCAGCATAGTTTATACATTCTGTTTTTTATCATCGGTGCTTTAACTTCATTTTTTGATTTACTCACGGCACCATTGATTACTTTAGGAATGTTATTGATTATTGCAACAAGCTTAGAAAAGAAAAATAAAATAAGTATTTTTCTATATTGCCTATTATGGTCTATTGGTTATTTATTACTATGGTTTAGCAAATGGTTAATTGTACAAATATTATTCACTCCTGGTGCGATAGTAGCTGCTTTTAATCAAATAATTGATCGGACAGTAAATCGAGCTGACGCTAATTTTAGCCATCTCAATGCGGTAAAACTTAACTTTTTTCAACTTATCGGATATAATCGTGTTAATAAAATTATTATCCTATTTATATTTATTGTTTCTTCAATATTTTTCATAAGATATTTTGCATTTAAAAAAGAAAAAATCAACAAAGTTATAACATGGATTTTAATTGGTATTATTCCATACCTCTGGTATTTAATTGCGGCTAATCATTCATACCTTCATGTCTGGTATACATATCGTAATCAGTTTATGAGTGTTGTGTGTTTATTTCTAGTTGCAGTAGAGTTTATTGATTGGTCGTATGTAAGGAGAGACTTAAAATCTATCGGAAAAAATATTTCGTTTTATGAACTTGCATCGAAAAACCATAAGAACTGACTTGATAAAATCTATTACCCTAATTTTCTTTCCATGGCTTACAGTACGGGGATAATAATGAATTGGGACTTCTTTAATTTTGGTTATCCTGGAAAAAAACGCAGTTATCTCTACCTCAAATTCGAAACCGTGACTTTGACAATATTTAAGCAAATTTTTAGAAAATTTGTTTCTCCAAGATTTATAACAAGTAGGCTGATCGGTAAGCTTTACTCCAAACATCATATTGATTATTTTAGTTAACATAATCCCCCCGAGCAAAAAAAATAAACCAGCACTGTAATTATGATAAATTTTTGCTCCTAAAATCCTTGAACCATATACTACATTAGTTTCTTTATTTTCAAATTCTGACAAGATTGCGGTATAGTCACTTGGATCATACTCTAAATCTGCATCCTGAATGATCACAACTTCACCAACAGCTTCACTAATTCCCTTTTTTAAAGCTGCCCCTTTCCCCTGATTAATTTGTGATGTAATTATCTTGATTTTAGTATGTTCTCGATTAAATTCTTCAAGCAAATCTAAAGTGTCATCTGTTGAACCATCGTTTATTACAATTATCTCTTTTACCCAATTAGCAATTTTAACTTGTGATACATTTTCTAAACAACGAATTATATAAACTGATTCGTTATATACTGGAATAATAATCGACAATTTATTGAGCATACTGAAATTTATTATAACAATAAGACAGCCCTTTTAAAATACTGTCCAAAAGTAATCGTTCAGAATGACATGGTCATTGACAACCATAAAGCGTTACTTTATACTTCTAAATATGAAAGATTTGTTGCAGGTATTGACAGAAAAAAAACAAAAATTAGACAGTTATCAACCTCTAAAAAAAGAAATGGTTAAAAGCCTTGAGGATTGGTTAAAGGTTGAGTTGACTTATTCGTCAAACGCCATTGAGGGCAACACGCTTTCTCGTATTGAGACAGCAGAAGTAATTGAGAAAGGTATCTCGGCTATTATTTCTGGAAAACAATTAAAAGACCAGCTTGAAGCGGTCAATCACGCAAAGGCAATTGAGTTTATTAAATTATTGGCTAAAAAAAGAAATAGTCATATTAAAATTGTTGAAGACGATATAAACGCTATCCATAAGATTATTTTAACGGGCATTGATGATGAATGGGCTGGTCGTTACCGAGAAACAGAAATATTTATTAAGGGCACTAACGTTGAACTTCCGCAACCAAATAAAGTCCCCCATATGATGAATAAGTTTGTTCAATGGTTATCTACCCAAAAAGAGGCTCACCCTGTAAGAACAGCCGCAGACACTCATTATAAATTGGTTAGTATTCATCCTTATATAGATGGTAATGGTCGAACCGCACGTCTCTTAATGAACTTAATCCTTATAATTAACGGTTATCCTATGGCAATTATAAGAAATGAGGAAAGAACGCAATATTTAAGCGCATTAGAGCTTGCCCAGACAAAAAGCAATATCCAACCGTTCTATCATCTTATTGACGTGTCAGTTAAGCGTTCATTAGACGCCTATATTAACGCCGCCGAAGGAAAACCTATTCTACCCGCTTTCACTGAAAATCTTATGTCAGAAGATAAACCGTTAAAGACGGAAACATACGCAGAATTTCTAAAAATCGGCGAATTAGCCAAAGAAACAGATGAAACAGTCCATACATTACGGTATTGGACAAAAGAAGGACTATTGGAAGTAACAAAATATACAGAAGGTGGTTATCAACTATATTCGCCCTCCATGATTAAAAGGGTAAAAGAGATAAGAAGATTGCAAAGCGAGCAAAGATTAACGCTTGCTGAAATAAAAAAGCTACTTAAAAACTAACCCCATATTTTACCAGCGTCTTATTTTTTTCTTGATATTAAATGTTTGTAGTTTTTTAATCCGATCCACAGCATATAAGCTAATCCTAAATAAGAATAAGGAAGTATCATTATGAAATATCTCGGGAAAGGCGCCTGGACTCCAAGATACAAAAGATAAAGCACTGGGATTAAAAAAACAATAATTTTGTTATTGATCTTCTTATTTTTTATTATTCCAAAAATCGAAGCAACAAAACTTACTGGCCAAATTATAGTCCAGACGTTTGAACGGATTATATTTTTTTTACCCCACCATGATTTAAAATACCCAGTTAAAAAAAGAAAAAGTGAGGCTCCCGGGATTGATGCGATGGAATGATTAAACCAATATTTAAGAATTTTAAGCTGGTAAAAAATAATATTAAATTTGCCTTTTTGATTAATAAACGTTCTTGTATAAGTTGCCGTAAAAACGAGAAAGGCTACTAAAAAAGAAATTAAAAGGCTTTTCCAATTTCTTTCCTTTTTTATCAAATATCTAAAACCAAATAAAACAAGAATGAAAAATAATGTCGGCGCCCAAAACTTCGAGGATGCAGATAAGCCTAAAAATATTCCTTGAAGTATAAAATTCTGCGGATAAAAAAGAAAACTAATAACATATAAAAGCGAAAAAACTGCCTGGCCTAAATCAAGTAAAGGTTGACTGGAAATGTCTAAAAATAATGGGTCAAGGATCAGTAAAATACAAGCAAGTGTTGATAATGTCCTCCCTCTGAAAATTTTTATCCCCAAACAATATGTTAATAAAATGTAACTCACCCCCAAGAGAATCTGTATGACGTAAGGTGTATTAAAAAATAAAATGGATGCTCCATAAAGATATTTAATAAAAGGCGGGTGTTGAAAATTAAACGTCGTTGGATCGTAACCCACCGCATATAAATAACCAGCCGCCGTATGAATTTCCCCGTCTGATAGAAACAATCTCCCAACAACTTCATGCGGAATATCTTGGGATCTAAAATAGCGCGCAATCAAACCAATATTAAACTGGTAGGTAAAAACCTCCTTTTTGAAAATAAGGATAGCGCTTATATAAAATAAAATTAAAAATAAAACAACAAACAAATTTACTCTTCTTTTGGAGTTCATATCTTTATAGAACATATTTGAATTTCTCAATCTCTTTTAATTTGTTTTTTGATATTTGCCTTAGCTTGTCTTTATGAATATATAGGCATGAGTTTTTATCGTTAAATTTAAAAAATTCGTATTTATCAGCAATAAATCTGGGCAAGGATAATACTTTGTTTGCTATACAATCTCTAAAGTAAAACGCCGGAGGAGACTCCTTAAACATTTGAATTCGTTCGTTAGAAAAATAAGGAATGCCTTTCAAGATAGGATAATATAAAGTATATTTATATGAAGAATCCAAACCTGACTGCCAAAAAATCAAGCTGTCGTAACCGTCTACAAAGAGTTTATCTGTTGATTTAGATAGAATTTTTACAACTTCACCATTTACATAATATCTGTTGTAGTTAATATTAAAAACCTCATCTCTATTGACTTTTTGCCAAATATAAGAACGGGGAGAAAAAAAAGTAAAAACAAATATAACCATAAGCGTAAAAGTTAATACAGTAGCTAATTTGTTAGTTTTTTTAATACTAAGTAAATTTGAAATCAAAAAAAATATTGTCATAATAAAAATAGCTTGCCATGGAAGCATTTTATATGCGGCAAAAAATGGTCTGCCTGGCGGAACTGCCCTAACAGCTGCTAATCCCATGATTAATATAATTAAAATTACTTCTTTGATTTTTTTTAATTTAAAACCATAATAAAAAAGGGCTATTAGAAAAACCAAACTTAAACCCATTAAAACTAGGTGGGAATGATTAAGTTCTCCATTTATTAATATATAGATAGGGTACCCAAAACTCTTAAGAAAGAAGGTGATAAAATTTCCGCTGCTACCAATCTCATTCAAAACCACAGAATTTAAATTTACAACAATAAGCTGATATAAATAATCCCTTAACGGCATCAGTAAAAAAGTCGCCGCAGATAGAAATAAGAAAATAATTAGAGACAGATATTTAATCTTAATGTTTTCTTTGTTATGCAATATCAGTATATATATAAATAGAGTTAGAGGAATATAGGGCTCTCGCATAAAAATAATAAAAAAAGCAAAAATTCCTGCCAGTAAGTAGTCTTTGTCTGAAATTGTCTTTTTTTGAAATTTACAAAACACCAAACCTAATAAATAAACAAGCGGGTAAACAATTAAAGATTCAGCTTGAAACAAATTTCCATGAGAATAATACTTAATTAGCTCATAAAAAAGCACGAAACCAACCCCTGCGAAACGAAATTTATAAATAATCAAAATCGACATAAAAAAAGAAAAGAATATAATGAAAAGCCTGTGGTAAAGAACCAATTGATATAATGTTTGAGGATTAAAAACCTTCTGTATTAAATAACTTAAATAGACCATTCCTGGTTGACGATTATGAAAAATTTCAGAAAACAATATTTTCTTTTTTAACATAAAATAGGCAGCAACAAAATTATCAAACTCGTCCACAAAACTAAACGTGACGATTCGCTGATAATATACATAGAAGATAAAAACGAAAAAGAGAGTAAGAAAAATAACAAAGAAAAAATATCCTATTTGCTTATTTGTTAAATAATGTTTCATTATTTAATTTTTAGTTTTGCAAAGAGAAAGTTTTTAACTAAATGAAATTTTGTTTTTAAAGGAGCGTATTTTAAACCGAATTTCAAACGGCTCCTCTGTTGATATTTTTGATGCAGTTTTGAACCGGAGCCGCCGGTTGATTGAGCGTTTTTATGCCAGATAACAATTGATGGATCATAATAAAGTTTTATTCCCTTTTTTGTGGCCCGAATACAGTAATCAACATCTTCATAATATAAAAAATAGCCATCGTCCCAAAAACCAACTTTCTCAATTACCCTTTTGTCAAATAACATCAAACAGCCTGTTATAAATTCTGTTTTTTCAAATTTGTCAAACTCTCTTCTATTAATTTCGTCAACACCTCGATGTTTGATTAAGGCATTGTCCCAATCAATTTCTCCTCCGGCGTACCAAATCACTTTACCCAAATCTTTTTGCTGATGCCTTCCCTTGTGATATTCGTAACCCGGAGCATAATAGATCTTACCGCCGATAATGGATGATGAATGATGGATAACGGACTCTACAACCCTATCAACAAAATCACTTTTCAAATACGTATCATTGTTGATTACACAGAATTTATCGAATCCTTGTTTTACTGCTTCATGCAAACCTAAGTTAACTCCATAAGCGTATCCTCTATTTTCTCCGTTAATAACTTCTAGGTAACGACTGGAGCTTAGATTCTTCTTTTGGGTAGAAAAATCTGCCACAAAAATCTTAAAATTGTCAGAAGTCTGTGATTTAAAACAATCCAAAAACTCCTCTGTAACTTTATAATTTTCAAAATTAACAGTAACAATCGCCAATTTTTTAAGGAATTTGCTTATTTTTTTATTCATTTCTTGTCTTAAATAATTCTATCAACTCTAAATAAACTACCTTGCCTCTTGTTTTTAAGGTAACGAAAAAATAAATTAATACCGCACCAATAATTGAAAAAAATAAATGTAAGTAAATATTATTAAAGTAATTTAAAAACAATATTCTAATAAAAATGAGATAAAAACCCATAGCCAATGTCGAAAATAAATTTGTTTTTAAGACATTGTTTATAGAGAAATTGACAATTTTTTTCGCGGTCAAGAAAACAAAAATAAAAGTCAAAGACATAATAAAAAAAGCGACAGAAATACCATTATAACCGAACAATTTAATAAAAAGAGGTACAAGCAACCAGATTAAAACAGTCCATAAAATCATAAAACACAAGCTAAGTTTTATCCGACCAACGGCATTAAAAAGATTAATAAATGGCGTACTAAGGCTGATAAAAAAGGCAGATAAAGAAAAAAAATAGAACGAAAATAAAGCACTGTTCCATTTAGCATAATAACCTGGAATAATTTTTAAAAGACTATCAAAAATGAACAATGCGCCAATGACCATTGGGAAAATCAAAAAAGATTCATAAAACAAAACTCTCTCTAAGCTTTTCTTTAATAATTCTTTCTCTTTTTGAAATCTGGAAAAAAGAGGAAAAGCAACTCGATTTATACTATCCATAATCAACCTAATCGAAAACTCACCATATTTTTTGCCAAAAGTCACATAGCCTAAATTTTTTAATCCGATCGCTCCCCCTAAATAAATAATAAGCAAGTCGTCTTTAATCATGGCCAAAAATGAATTTCCTTGAAAAGGAATTCCATAGCTTAAAAGAGACTTGGCTGATTTGAAAGAAAACATTGGTTTGGGAAACCATGGATTTAGAAGATAAATTCCGATAAGACCAACGAGTGAACGAAGCAAAACGGCCATGACCAAACTGTAAATTTCCCAACCCAAAAGAGAAAAAACAATCACACACAAGTAAAAAACGGTGTTTTCTATTGCTTGAATCAAGACAACTTTATAAATTTTTATTTTCTTTTCAAGTAATACTGATGGGATTGTTTTTAAGGATAATAAAAAAAATGAAAATAAAACCGCCCAGTAAAGATAAACAGCTTCATAGGGTAAATCTTTATAAAGCCTGAATAAATTACTGGTTAAAAAGAATCCTACCACCACTGCTCCAACGGAAAGAATTAATTGAATAAAAAAAGCCGTATTGAGATCTATTTCTTCAATCTCTTTTTTTTGAACGATGGCAGCGGCTAATCCCAAATTAGTAAAGTAATTAAAAAAAGACATCATCGCCAAAACCGTATTATAAATTCCCAGTAAATAAACTCCTGATTTAATGGTAAGAATTAAAAAAGCAACAAAACCAAGAGCGGCTGAATAAGAACCCTGAACTATCAAGCTGCCAACGCTAAAAAAACTACGTGACTTAATTTTCTTTATTCCACTCAAGTCGGAATTTATCTCCTCATTCATGATAAAATATCAAATAACAAATGAACAAAATATTCAACTTTTTTAAAAAAAGGTCTTTAATCTTGGAAATGCTGTTGGTAATTATTATAACAATTCCTTCTTTCTTAAGCCTCTTAAATAATCAGTATTTTTCTATGCATGATGATCAACATATAGCCAGGTTATTTCTTCTTGATCAAGGAATAAAACAAGGGTATCTTTACCCGCGTTGGGTAGACACTTTAGGTTTTGGTTACGGTTATCCCCTTTTTAATTTTTACCCACCGTTAGTTTATTATCAGGCAGAAATATTTCATTTAATTGGTTTTTCATTAATCTGGTCAATAAAACTGACTTTTATTTTGGGATTTTTCCTAGCCGCTTTGGGAATTTATATCTTTGTCAAAAAAAAAGTCGGAAAATTGGCTGGCTTTTTAAGTGCTACTTTATATACATATTTTTTCTATCACGCAGTAATCTCTTACGTTAGGGGTGCTTTGGCAGAGTTTTTTGCTATGGCAATTATTCCGTTTATTTTTTTATCATTAGAGAATCTACGTTTAAAAACCAATGTAAAAAATAGCCTTTTATTTGGGTTAACCTTTGCTTTTCTCATTTTAACTCATCCATTAATTGCTTTGCCATCTATGTTTTTTATTATTTTCTTTTTGCTTTTTTACATTCTAATAATTAAAGATGCATTTACTTTTTTCAAATATTTTATTTTAGGATTAATGATGGCTTTATTCCTCTCTTCTTTCTTTTGGCTGCCCTTACTCCTGGAAAAAAAATATACCCTTGTTGATGATATTCTGATAAAAGAACTGGCTAGCTACAAAATTCATTACATTTATCCACAACAATTTTTATATTCTCTCTGGGGATATGGAGGGTCTGTTGCCGGCCCATATGATGGGATGACCTTTCAGTTGGGGAAAATACATATTTTGTTAGCTGTTTTTTCAGTGGTTTTATCTTTAGTTTATGTTGTTAAAAAAAGAAAATTAGAGCAGAATATAAAATATTTCTATTTTTCTGTTTTTCTTCTTATTTTTAGTCTTTTTATGGCAACGCAGTTCTCCTCTTTTATATGGAATAATTTAAAATATCTTTGGTATCTTCAATTCCCTTGGCGTTTCCTCACCTTTGCTGGGTTTTTTATCTCGGTTGTTGCTGGCTATTTTGTTTTGTTTTTAACAGCTATTCTCCCTAAAAAATTAGGTAAAATAGCTGGCCTTCTACGAATCATTTCTGTGATTGTTTTTATTTTAGCAACAATCTTTATTTATCAAAAGTATTTTAAACCGCAACGATTATTAACAACAACTGATAAAAAGCTCACCACTAATGAAGAAATTGCCTGGAGAGTTAGCCGAACTTCTTTTGAGTTCGTCTCTAAAGGAACAAAGACAACTAAATCAAACTTAAATACAACAATTTTAGACATTAATAAAGCTGATCTTCCTAAAAAACCTTACGAAATTATTTCCGGCAACGCCAAAGTTAAGACTGTTCAAAACAAATTTGCTGAAAAAAAATTTCTTATTGATTCTCTATCTCCGATAACATTTCGACTTAATACTTATAATTTCCCCGGCTGGAAAGCTTATTTAGACAATAAATCTACTCCCATTGAAGATGATAACAGTTTTAAATTAATAACCGTCAATGTAGCTAAGGGTAATCATAAGCTTACCTTTTCGTTTAAAAACACAACTGTCCGCAAAATAGCCAACTTAGTATCAATTATTAGCTGGTTGGTTGTAATTATTTTATCCGCCTTCGCCCCGCCTAAACGGGGCTTCGGCGGATTTCGCTCGAAGCATTTGAAAATACCACGGGTGTAAACCCGTAAAGCTTCATTTTTCTTGCACTTGAAAGAAAAATATGGACGATTTGTTTCCTGGTTTGTCAAACCTATCAATCAATTTTATCGGCCAATCAAGAGGAAAATTCTCTCGGTGGGCAAAAACCGCATAGACAAAATTTTCACTTAAAAATTTTTTATTTTCAATTATATTCTCTTTATTCAACGGCCAATAACCTTTAATAGTAATTCTGTCGTCTTTCTTCAAGAAGACATCCAAAACATCACCAGCCATGCCAAAATTTCCTTCAGCTAATAAAATCACTGGTTTTTCTTTGGATTTTTCTCTCACATAATCAACTATTTCTTTTGCTCCATAACCCGAAGTCCAGCTTTCAATATATTGACCTCGGTCATCCGGTAGAAAGGGAATTTTTGGGGAATGGAATAATATGGTGTAATTAAAATAAAAGGTAAAAATATAGCTAACCAACAATAATCCAGGCCAAACAACCGACCTTTTGCTTCTAACTGAAAAAAAATAAGCAGCAAAAATAACAAACGGTGTTAAAAGAAAAATAAAATAACGTGAGTACAAAACTCTCATAAAAAACAACATAATAAAACATGGAATTAGCATCCAAATTAAAAAATAGAAAACGAGTGATTTTTTGTTCTTAAAGATTAAATAAAAACCGAAAAGTCCAAAAATAAAGGTCGCCCAACCTAAATTGTGAATCAGGTGAATTGGAATATAAGAAAAGTTATACCAAAATACGGTAAAAGGTTCTTTTATAACCTCATCAAAAGTTCTCACAAAGGTTTTATTTTTTTCACCAACAAAATGAAGAAAAGGAGACAAACGCTGGACATTGTAAATCAAAAATGAAAGAAGAATTACCATCCCAAAAAGAATAATAAAATTAACCATCGGCTTAATATTGGATTTTAAATTCTTCTTGAGGGTTAAAATTGGAGCAAAAATAGCTAATCCTAAAAAAAGACTAACTGATGACTTTGCTAGCAAAAAAAATCCTGACAATAAACCAAAAATGAGAGTCACATCAAATCTTAAAGTTCTTACCAACAAAATTGAGAAAAGGAATAGCCAAACAAAAGAAGCATTAACTAATGAATCCACCATCGCCAGGCGATCAAAGAAAAGATAAAAAGGAGTAATTATGTAAAGAAATGAGGTAATGTAAGCAACTTTTTTCCCAAAAAGATAATACGCTAAAGCAAAGATTCCTGATAAGGCAAAAAAACCGCTAAAAACCCCAAACAATCTTCCAGCCAAAAGAGCGTTGTCCGGAAATAATTTTAAAAATGGAATTGTTAACCAAGTCTGGAGAGGTTGTCTGCCATCGGTTAGAGAAATAAACCGCCATGAAGCATCATGCCAAGCCACTTTTGCCCAATGAATGTATATTCCTTCATCGGTAAAGATTGGAAATTTGGTTAAATTAATCAACCTTGTGATAAAATAGAGTGAAATAATCAAAACTAAAAAAAAAGCATCTTTTTTTATAAATCTTCTTTTTATCCTGATTAAAACAGTAAAAACGTCAAACATATTACCAAAAACCTCATTAAATTTTATCTTGAGAATACTAATTATTATTTCAATTTGTATATTTTAACATTACCAATTATCTAGGTCTCGAATTTTTCTGGGCGCAAATTTGATATACTATTATAAGGTAAATTTATATGTTTAAATTATACATCAAGAATCCTCTGCCCTTTCTAGTTATTGCTTTTATCACTATAATCTCAACTCTAATTCTTTGGTCACCATTTATTTTAAAAAGTCGAAAAATCAATGGCATTAAAATTGATCTCCCTGGCTTTCAAACGGTAATACAACAATGGGATGGTCCTTTATATATTATTCCGGCCAAAACTTTTTATGATTTAACGAAAATAGATATTCCTAATCAAGGTTTTATTCTTTCCCTGCCATTAAGCGCTAAATACTTTGCTGCCCATTTTCCTATATATCCATTAACGATTAAGTTTTTATCATCGTTCTTCAGTTATCCAAAAGCGATGTTAACTTCAACCTTAATTGCCTCAATTTTGCTCTTTTCTTTTTTTTACTATTTTCTTAAAAAACTTAAGTTAACTTCTCATCCCTTGTGGTTAACTTTTATTTTTATGTTTATTACCCCAAGATTTTTTGTTATTCGCTCCGTGGGCTCACCTGAACCTTTATTTATCCTGTTGATTCTGCTCTCTTTATTTTTTTTCCTGAATGAGGACTACTTACTTGCAGGAACAATGGGAAGCTTAGCGACGATGACAAAAACTCCAGGAATTTTGCTTTTTTTTGCTTACTTGTTATATTTTATTGAACAATACCTCAAAACAAAGAAGCTCCAATCAAAGTGGTTTTGGATAGTGTTAATCCCGATAGGATTGCTTTCTGTTTTTCTTTTATATCTTAAACAATATGGAGATTTTTTTGCCTATTTTCATTCAGGTGATAATATTCATCTAACCTTTCTACCTTTTTCTGTGTTTAATTTCCAAAAAAAATGGGTGGGAACAGCCTGGCTGGAGGAAATAATTTTCTTTTATTTTTTATATCTTATGGCTGCGTTTAAATTATTCAAAAAAGAATCCTTAAAACCTATTTTTTATTTCATGGTCATTTTTTTCTTGGCCATAATTTCTGTGGAACACCGCGATATCTCCCGTTATTCTTTACCTCTTTTACCTTTAGCTCTAATCGCTTTTGAAAAGTTTTTTACTTCAAAAAAATTTCTTATTGCTTTAATCTTCCTCTTGCCGGCCATTTATTTATATGCTTGGAATTTTATGGCATACAACATCGCCCCGATTTCCGATTGGGGACCGTTTCTGTAATTTTCCTCTTTCTTTTTACTTCTTGATTGTTTTTTATAGCCCACAAGTTTCGTAATTTGTTATTCTGACCCTGAGCGAGTGAAACGAGTCGAAGAGGAATAATCACTTAACTTTATATCAAACCATCATTTGAGATCTCGCATTCGCCGCAGTCAAACACGGCAGGAACGATTGACGTTCTGCGAGAGATCCTTCGTCGTGGAATTTACCCCGCACCGAACTTGTTCTGGTGCGGGGCTCCTCAGGATGACAGGAAGTGCGAAACTTATACTGTTTTTTTAATAACTTCTTCTATTGCCACCACCACCACCAAATCTGTTGTCTCTTTTAAATCCGCCACGTCTTTCCTCTCTCGGTCTGGCAACATTAACCACGATTGTTCGTCCTTCAATTTCTTTTCCATCCATTTCCAATGCTTTTTGAGCCTCTTCTTCTTTAGCAAACGTTATAAATCCAAAACCTTTTGATCTCCCTGTTTCCCTATCACTAATTACAATCGCTTCGGTAATTTCTCCATATTGAGAAAAAAGTTCTTTTAAAGAATCACTGTTTATTGACCACGGAAGACTACCTACAAATAATTTATTTTTATCCATATATAACACCCCCTTTCGCTAGTAAATTTGTATTTCAATAAGTGAATTAAATCTATACTACATTATTAATTAGTTATCATCGCAAGACTTATTCGACCTTGATAGTCAATTTGATTTACTTGCACTTTTATTTTTTGTCCTATCTTTACTACTGAATGTGGGTCTTTAATATATCCTCGACCCATCCGAGAAACATGAACCAATCCCTCTTTGCCGGGTAAAAATTCAACAAATGCTCCAAAAGGTAAAATTCTTTTTACCTCTCCCTCAAAAGTTTCTCCTACCTCAACTTTTCGATAAATATTACTAATCAGCTCAACCGCTTTATCTACCATTTCTTTACTTAAACCGCTGATACTAACTTTACCATCATCAGAAATATCTATATCTGTTTGTGTTTTGGCGATAATCTGTTTGATATTTTTTCCTCCCGGTCCAATAATTTCTCCAACTTTGTCTGTTGGAGGAGTAAGTACTATGACTCTAGGGGCGTATTTTGACAATTCTTTCCTTGGATGAGAAATCGCCTGATTCATCTTTTCTAAAAGAAAAAGGCGGGCAATGCGTCCTTTTTCTAATGCTTCGACAAGCATCTTGTCAGTCAGACCTTTATTTTTTACATCTAGTTGGATTGCCGTTATGCCTTTGTCTGTACCGGCAATTTTAAAATCCATATCACCGGCAAAATCTTCAATACCGGAAATATCAGTTAACAATACATATTCCTCATCATTTTTTGCCACTAAACCAACGGAGATTCCTGCCACGGCTGATTTTATTGGGATACCCGCATCCATTAAAGCCAAGGAAGAACCACAAGCTGAAGCCATTGAGGTTGAACCATTAGATGACAATACTTCTGATACTACCCGAACTGCATAAGGAAACTCTTCTTCTGCTGGCAAAACTGGTTCTATGGCTTTTTCCGCTAAAGCGCCATGACCCACTTCTCGTCTTGAAGGCCAACCTAATCGTCCTACCTCGCCGACAGAGTATGGAGGCATATAATAATGATGAATGTATCTTTTGGCTTCTTCTCCTGCGGGGCTTTCAATTAGTTGTTCTAATGTGGGCGAACCTAAAGTCGCAACTGACAACACTTGAGTTTGACCGCGTTGAAAAAGAGCTGAACCATGAGTTCGAGGAAGAAGAGAGGTTTCGATATGAATATCTCGAATTTGATCAGGTTTTCTACCATCTACTCGCTTATTTTCTTTTAGAACCTGACCTCTAATTTTTTGATGAGTAAATTGGGTGATCATTTCTGAAATTTTTTGCTTGTTAAATTTGTCTTTATATGTTTCATAAACCTCGTCAATAATAGCCGAAATAGCCTCGTCCTGATCTTCTTCGCTGGTGGCTTTTCGCAAAACAATCTTATGAAGCTCTCCGCCATAATTTTTTTCTAAAATATTCTTCAATTCTTGATTTTCTCCTTTTTCACTGATAATTAACTTCGGTTTACCAACTTTTTTCCTTAATTTGTCAATAAAGGAGACAATTTTTTTATTTTCGTCGTCGGCTATTTTGATACCTTTGATGATAGTTTCTTCAGAAATAACTTCAGCTCCTGTTTCAATCATAACTACCTTTTCTGAGGTTGAAGAAACAATTAAGTCTAAATGAGAGAATCGTTGGTCTTGCTCGTCAGGATTAACAAAAAAAGTTCCCTTATTTTCACCATTATTTTTTACATAACCAACACGCATGGTTGAAATTGGTCCATTCCACGGAGCGCTTGATAAATGAAGAGCGGCCGAAGTAGTGATGGCAGAAATAATTTCTGGAGAATTAACACCATCAACTGA
>Ga0268276_1000416_pt1 | contig 50679 bp, 57 predicted proteins | sample saktaG_4_FD_190145 | JGI IMG/M metagenome (GOLD analysis project Ga0268276, IMG submission 190145) | Saline water microbial communities from Sakinaw Lake, British Columbia, Canada - sak_2010_1_5_45m | ecosystem: Environmental > Aquatic > Non-marine Saline and Alkaline > Saline ...
AGAACTTGCGGAAACGCGCGAGAAAATTGGCGGCGATGGCAAGCCTGACATGGTGGCAATTGGCTGTCCGCATGCATCTCTTTCCGAGATTGAGGAAGTGGCTGTGAAAGTGAGGGGCAAAAAGCTGAAAACAAAATTATGGGTATGCACTGCGCGCAAGACAAAGGAAGCGGCTGACAAGGCAGGCTTCACACAAGCAATAGAGCAGGCAGGTGGCAATGTGGTGGCAGACACCTGCATGGTGGTCTGCCCTCTTGAGGAAATGGGCATCAAGCACGCAGCCTGCAACTCAGGCAAGGCTGCCAAGTACCTTACGAACATGTTCAAGAGGAAAGTGGTCTATGGCGACGTGGGGGACATAATATGCGAGTGAACGGAAGGAGCATAAGCAAAGGCACTGGTGAAGGAGAAGCATTAGTTAGCAAGGACGCCATCTCATTTTTCGGAGGCATAGACCCAAAGACAGGGATTGTGATTGACAAAGGGCACTGCCTCGAAGGCAAGTGCATAAAGGGGCGCGTGCTCGTGTTCCCGCGCGGCAAGGGCTCCACAGTGGGCTCGTACGTCCTTCTGCAGCTGAAAAAGAACGGCTGCGCACCAGTGGCGATAATCAACGAGGAGGCAGAGCCAATCATAGTTGTGGGCGCAATCATCTCAAGCATTCCCATGGTGGATAAGCTGGAAGGCGGCGCGTACGCGAAAATAAAGGATGGCGCGCGCGTGAAAGTGGACGGCACGAGCGGCACGGCTGAAATGGAGGGATAACAATGAAACCGAACGAAGGCAGGCTGCAGACATCTGAGCACATACTTGCGAAAATACTGGAAGGCAGGCTGGAAGGCATCACGGTGGGCATCTCAAAGTTCAAGGAAGAATCAGGCTTGCTGGAAATCATTTCCACTGCCGACCTGAGGGCGCTGGACCTGAAGGAGATTGAAAGCGAAGTAAACAACATCATAAGCAAGGGCCTGCCCGTGAACAAGCCCGTCATGGACAGGGCGGAGGCTGAAAAGGTGGCGGATTTGGGGAAAGTTCCCGCATCGGTGGCAAGAGTCACAATCATCGACATCGAAGGGTTTGACAAAAGGCCCTGCAGGGACCCCCACGCAAGCAACACAAGCGAAATCGGGCATTTCAAAATTCTTGGCGTGGAAAAGGTCGGTGCCGACAGGTACAGGTTTGTTTTTTTGGTTGAATAGCAAGGGTGAAAAGCGCATACCATCAACATACTTTTAAAAGCACTTCTTACAGGAAATCCGTGTTGCAAGGGGTGGATGGATGAGCGCGCAAAAGCCGGTTCCAAAGGAAGTTACTTGCGATGGGTTGAAAGGCACTGCTGGGCAGGCGCTTCATTCGCTGGCGGCAAAGCGCCCATTCCCCATTCCCGCGGACGGCTTTGGCGTGGAATACGCCGCCGGCCTCAAGCAATCTGACAGAAAGGCGTTTGTGCTGGAATTCTGCGAAAAGCTCGGGCTTGGGGAAAGCAAGAAGGCAAAAGCCCTTGCGAATGCGCTTCTTGAGGTGGAAAACGGCTACGTTTTCAGGGTGGCTTCGCACGTGGCAATCGCTTTGCTCAAGGAAGAAAGCCTTGATGCTGCGCATTTTGGCGCAATGGAAGTCATCAATTCACCAAAGCCCCTGGCTGGGCTGTTCGAGGAAATAGGGCATTGCGAGGAAACTGCCCCAAAAATCGCTTTCTATGCTGCGCTGGTGTATGCCAAAACAAGGAACCCCGGAGCCCTTGAGGCGTTTGCCAGCACAATCAAGGGAACTTACACTGGCTCAACCAAGAACATACACGATGGCGAAGTGCTGCTGGCTGCAAGCAAAATTGCCGGCGTTGCCATGTATCCTGACAAAAAGCAGTCCGGTGCCGGAGTGATTGCAGTGTGCAAGCTGGTCGATTCCGTGGGCAGGAGCGAGAAGAAGGCGCTGCTGGCAGGGCTTGCAAAAATGCTTGCCAAAAGGACGGAAAACGAGGGCGCAGTGGAAAAAATCGCAAACTTGGCATTGAGCGTCAACGACCCCCTGCTGAAAATCGAGATGCTGGAGCACGCAATTCTAATCTACAACTCCGTGGAGCGCCGAGAAGGCAATGAAAAAGCGCTCGAAGTGCTCAATGCTTATGTTGGCATGATGCACGCAAACGGCGTGGGGGAGCCTGAGAAATACTTCATCGGCATAAAGGCAGTGCGGGCCGTGCAGGATGGAAAGGTAGCTGAGTTTTGCAATAGCGTCATGGGCGCTCCAGGTCCAGGTGCCAAATGTAGGGTTGCTGCCTCATTCCCTTCAAGTTAACACAGTGTTAACCTGAAGAGTGGGGAAAAAGAAAAAACAGAAAAACAGGCGCGCTACTTCTTCGGTGTGGAACTGCGTTCCACATCAGAAAAAGCAACTACTGCTTTTTCTTCGCCTTCTTTTCTGGCTTGTCAAGTTCCTTCATCTGCGCCATCTTGTGCGCGAGTGCGGCAAAGCCGTCAAGTATCTCAAGGGGTATGGGGATTATCACGGTGTTTGACGCCGTTGGGCCAAGCCCGTCGATTGTCTGGAGCGCGCGAAGCTGCATGCCGCCAGGCACCGAGTTCATGGTGCGCGCGGCGTCTGCAAGGTTCTGCGATGCCATCTTGTCGCCTTCCGCCTTGATGATGGTGGCGCGCTTCTCCCTCTCTGCCGAAGCCTGCCTGCTCATCATCTTCTTGAGGTCGTCAGGCACTTCCACGTCCTGTAGCTTGATGTCTGTCACGTCAAGCCCCCAGTCCTTGGTGCCCTCGTCCACGCTGTCGCGTATCTTGTTGCCGATCATCGTCCTCTCGGACAGCACGTCGTCAAGCGACATTGCGCCAACAACGTCACGAAGCGCGGTCTGCGCATACTGGCTCATGGCGTATTCGTAGTTCTGTATCTTGATGACTGCGTCCTCGGGCTTTATCACCCTGAAGTACACCACGCCGTTCACGGAAACAGGCACGTTGTCCTTTGTCATCACGGACTGCTTTGGGATGTCAAGCGTGAGAATTCTTATGTCAACCTTGCGCAGGTCCTGCAGTATGGGGATGACCAATGTGAGCCCGGGCTCGCGCATGCCGACATATTTTCCGAGCTGGAACATTATGCCCCGCTCGTACTGGTAGATGACCCGCACTACCATCGGGATAATTACAATCGCGCCCACTATTATTGCTGGGAAACAAATCTCTTCCAGGCCCATAAAGACACCTCTCCAACTCAAATTCCACTGTCAGGTTTATAACTTATAGGGGAATGCCAAGTGCCGCAAGCACTACCACCATTGCCACGCCAATCACGCCGCCATCGTCAAATCCGCAGGATTTGGCGAGTTTTTGCGCCAAAGCGCAAAAGCGGCGTGCCTACAGCGGCACGCCAAGTGCCGCAAGCACTACCACCATTGCCACGCCAATCACGCCGCCCAGCGCGGCAATCAGGAAAGTGACAAAATCAAGAGGCACCCTCACTATGCCGAAGTAGTTGAACAGCCAGAAGACCACAAGCCCGAAAATCCCGTGGAAGACCAGCGCGCCTATTTTCTTGGTCGCATGGAAGACCGCCCATGCTATCAGCACGGACACTACAAGCGCAATATACAAGCCAAGTGCCATGGAAAGAGTTGGGGGCGAAGGAATAAAACGCTTTCATGTGCGCGGATGCTTGGCGGCTGCAGGCCGCCTTCGCCGAAAGGTGGAAAACATGACCGTTTGCAATGCCACAAAAGTGGAAAACATGACCGTTTGCACGGTCATAATTTCCAAAGCATTTTAAACCTTGGCGCCAATATCCAGGCATGGAAATCGAGCGGCAGAACCCGCATTGGGAGGACGGCTTCACATACCCTTACGGCAAGAAACGGCGCGCTTTCGAAAGCCTGCGGCAATCTTCCAAATCCGGGCACATAACCGCAATTTACGGGCTGCGGAGGGTCGGCAAGTCCGTGCTCCTCAAGCAGCTCATAAACGAGGCGATACGCTCCGGCGCCGAGCGCAAGAGCGTGCTCTATTTTTCATTCGACGAGGAAAAGCCCGACTTCTGGGACGTGCTGCACGAATTCGAGAAAATCCAGGGCAGGAAAGCGGACGCAAAAAGCTGGCTGTTTTTCGACGAAGTGCAAAAAGTCCCAGACTGGCGCGCGAAAATAAAGGTGGTTTACGACACATCCTTTGCCCGGATATTCATCAGCGGCTCCAATTCATCGGGCATAATGAAGGGCGGCGAAAGCCTTGCAGGCAGGATAAACGAGTTTTACCTTCCCGAGCTGTCCTTCCGCGAGTTTTTGGATTTCAGGGGCAAGGGCAGCCTGCCCTCATCAGGCATGGAAAGGGCGGCCGAGCTTGAATTCCTGGATTATGCGAGAAGACCATTCCCCGAGACGGCGCTGAAGCGCAGCCTGGACCCGAAGGCATACGCCTCCTCCATAGCGAGGAAAATCATCTTCGAGGACCTGCCATCCTCGTTCCCTATCGATGAGCCTGAGCTTCTCAACACAATGTTCCTCCTGGTATGCAAAAGCCCCGGCATGCTGCTCGATTATGGGCGGATGGCATCTGATTTGGGGAGGAACCGCAAGACCATCTCGCTTTACATGGACTACCTCTGCTACGGCTTCCTGGCAAGGAAGCTCTTCAATTTCTCGCCAAACATGCTCTCGTCGGAAAAGAAGCTCAAGAAATTCTACCCGAGCCTCGCCGTCTTTTGCGACTGCGACGAGCCGCGCTTCATGGAAACGGCGATGGCGCAGTGCATCAAGCCGGGGTTTTTCTGGAGGTACAAGGACAGGTTCGAGGTGGACTTTGTGGCAAAATCCCCCCTCGCCGCCTTTGAGCTCAAATACAGCAGCCTGCTCTCCCCTTCGGACTGGGCAGGGCTGCGGAAATTCAAGGGCGCATTCCCGCGCGCCTCGATATGCATGATTTCAAAAAAGCCGCAGAAGAATGCCATCCCTTATTACACGGTGGAAAACCATCTCGCCAGGATGCGCGCGCCACGCAAGCGGGAATAGCCGCGCTTCAAGCAGGCTCGAGGCATTTGATTACCAGTTCCTTGCCAATCTGCCTTTTCGTGATTTGCTGGTTGTCGATGTATTCAATGTACTCGAAGCCGAATGACTTGTAGTCGAGCACGCCGGGAGAGGAGGTGGAGTTCTGGCAGACCGACAGGGCGCCGCCGACAGTATAATCTCCGGACGAGCTTGTGGTGGCATAGACAAACCACCGGCAGGGCAACCCGTAATGTATGTCGAAGTATTTCCCCTCCCCTGGCGCCATGTAATAATAGTCGCTTATGTTGGCCGGGTCGGTGGCGCCGCAGTCGCCCGAATACCCCCTGAACCGCGCAACCTTCACGCCATCCCCGCCAATTATCCCTGTCAGCCTTATCGGATACGCGCCGCTGTTCCTAAGTAGCAGGCTCGCGGCACTTGATGATGAGCTCCTTGCCGATTTGCCGCTTGGTTATCTGCTGGTTGTCGATATATTCGATGTATTCGAAGCCGAACGATTTGTAGTCAAGGTAGCCCGGCGAAGAGGAGGATTCCTGGCAGACTGATGATGCGCCCCTAACCTGATAACTCGAGCTGGTGCTGCCAGCAAGCGCGTATATGAATCTAGAGCATGGCAAGCCATACCAGCCCGCACCTGCAATTCCAACATATTTTTCTTCGCCAGGCGCCAGATAATAGTAATCGCTGAAATTCATGTCCCCTGTAAGCCCGCAGGTATTCTCTGTTCTAAACTGTGTCGCCTTGCCACCGTCCCCGCCAATTATCCCAGTTATTCTTATTGAGTAAGTGCCGGTGTTCCTGAGCAGCAAATAGGGGCGCGTACTCCCACTAGTTATTATTCTCGCCGCGCTCTCCACAATCGCAATTGGCGTCGCGGACTGCCAGTACATCTGGCTCTGCGTGATTTGCGCATCCGATGCCATCCCGGGAAAGAAGCCGAGGAGCGCGACTGAGACTAGCGCGACTATCAGCACGACTGCCAACAAGACCAAGTATTCGGTTGCCCCTTGCCCATGCAAGGGGCAATAAGTCGTCCCAGAGGACGAGCGTACCGCGCCTTGTGCTTTCATGCGCCTCTCTTCGCTGCGAAGCAATAAAAGAGTTCGTGCGCCATCCCAGCGCATGGCAAACTACAATTTCCTTCCAATCGCCGTGGCGCTTGTCGTTCTGTACGCAATCTCCTGGCTCCTCGCGCGCCAGGGAAAACACCTGTCGGTCGCGCTGCACCGCAAGATTTGGAACGCGGTGCTGCTCGTCTCGTTCATAGGCACAATCGTTTTCTCCATTGCCAACGTGGTGCTTTTCGACACCGGCATCAGGCTGCTGCCGTTCATTAACGTGTCGTTCTGGCACGTGGAGTTTGGGGTGGTCTGCGTGATTGTCGCGGCATTCCACGCGCTTTGGCACATTCCCTACTTTATGCAGTACTTCCCGAAAAAGAAAGAAGCGCCGGAACAGGATGCAAAGCCTTCTGCTGAGCAAAAGGAGTAGCTATTCTGCATCAGCGTCAAAGCCGCGCGCAGCCATGGAAAGGGACATTGTTTTCGCGCGCAGGAAGCACGAGTGGAGAACTGGTAGCATGAGTGCGAGTGCATTACTTTTGCAGCCCCGCGCGCGCTGCGCTGCCAATGTGCGCTCGGCTTTTCTCTTTATGTAATTGACAGAGACAAATGCCACTGAGAAGATGAAAGCCCACCGTTTCGGCATCCTGTAAAAGCGGAGAGCCGCGCTTATCTGCGAAGGGGCAGTGGTGAGCGCGAACAGCAAGGGCGTGTAGAGGAGCGAGCAGAGGAACAGGAAGTTCAGTGCGCCGTTGTGGATGCCAAGCGGCACTGCAATGCCTAAAAAATCCGTCCAGCCGGTTTCGAAAAACACGCGGATGAGCGATGGGATGAGCGGCAGGAGCAGCAACGCTTTTCGGCTTCTCACCACTTCCACAAAGTCCACGCGCGCGAGAAGATAAAGCCCCAGCGTGGCTGCCATGAAAGCAGGCGCAAGCGAAAGAGGCGCAAATATCTGCGCAAGCATGAATGCGGCAAGCAATGCGAGCTTTAGGCGCACGTCAAGCGAGTGCACCGCGGACTTGCCGTTTTTGTACTCAAGCATGCCGTCGCCCCTTCCTCTTGCCTGCCAGCCTGGCAAGCTTTTCCTTTATCTCGTCAAACCCCCCTTTGATGCCAAGCTCGCGCGCAAGCCGCGCAATGGAGGGCACGCGAAGCCCGAGCGCCTCAATTCTCTTGTCAAGAAGCAAGTCCCTGCCTCCCTGCGCAACCAGCCTTCCCTTGCCAATCACGATTATCCTGCACGCGTATTCCGCAAGAAGCCCGGTGTCCTGCTCGGTCAGTATGATGGTCCTGCCCTCTTTCGCAAGCGCCACAAGAATCGCATAGACTTCCTGGCACGAGCGCCAGTCCAGGCTGGAGACAGGCTCGTCAAGCAATATTATTTTGCTGTCCGCGGCCAGCGCGCATGCAATTGCCACTTTCTGCTTCTGGCCTGACGACAGATCGCTTGGGTCGTCGTGCAGCCTTTCGGACAGGCCCACGCGCGCAACCGCCCTTTGAGCCGCATCAAGTGCCTGCTCCCGCGGCACGCCCCTGTTAAGCAGGCCGAATGCCACTTCCTCCTCAACGGTGAGGTTGAATATCTGGTCGTTGGGGTCCTGGAAGACCATGGAGCACTCGCGCGATATTTCCGGGAACTTCATCTTCGCAATGTCTTTCCCGCGCAAAAGCACCCTGCCCTCCATTTTCCCGCGTATTTCCTTTGGCGCAAGGGAGTTGCAGCAGTAAAGCAGCGTGGTTTTCCCAGAGCCCACCGGGCCTATGATGCCTGCAATCTCGCCTTCGCGGAAGGAAAGGCTGATGCCGTCAACCGCCTTTTCCTTCCTTCCAGGATAGGTGAACGATACATTTTCCAGCCTAAGGACTTCGTTCCCATGTGCAGGGCATTTTCTCAAGCCTGCTTTTTTTGCCATGATTGCACCTTAAGATGAGTATTTTTTCGCAAAGCCGAACTGATAGGCAATGAGCCACGCAATCCCTATTTCGATTGCCGCCTGGATTGCATTGAATGCGAAGATTGCAACATACCATGCCGCGCCCGTGCCGAAAAAGAGCAGGTCCGACGAGTTTACGAAAGAAACGAACTGCTCGGGGCTTATCTTGAAGTAAAGCGGCCCTGCGAAATAGAAGTTTGCCACAATCATTGCCGCGCCGCGTATTATTATCACAGCAACCGCAAGCAGGGCAAGCACGCGCGCATCTGAGAAAGCGGACGGCCTGTGCATGGCGTCCTTGATTTTCCGCTCGCGCTCGAAATACTTCAGCGCCGCATATATCATCAGCACCATTGCAATGATTGGCAGCAGGCCGAAAAGAAGCCCGCCTGCCCCGTCCAGCCATGAGTGCAGAAAGCCGCCTGCAGCAAACAGGCCCACTGAGAAGACAACTGCCGCCAGCGCAGCCAAAGCAAGCGCCGGCATGCCATTTCCCCTGCCCCTCATAATCATATATGCGCCGAAAACGATTATCGCGGGCGCAGTTGCGGCAAACTTCATTGCCGCGCCAATGGGGCCTGTCTGCGCGAAGAGCGCAATGAAAATCGTGGAAACAGCAAGCACTTCGATTGAGGATTCCACGCCGAACATGAAAAGCGCAAGGAGGATAGGCACTGCCACAAGGTCAATTGTCATGCCAAAGCCGGTCTGCAGCCCAAGGATGCCGTTCGCATACTGCAGGACAAAGGCGAGCGCGGCAAGCGTGGCTATGGCAACTAGCCTGTAGGTCTTTGACATGCTGGCTTTCTTCGTCGTTTCCCATTTAAAGGAGCTTTACTTAAAAATGGGTTAGTACGGCTCCCTGCACTTTATCATGAGCGGCTTCGTTCCACTCTGCTTCTTCGTTATCTGCTGCCCTTCCACATATTCGATGTACTCGAAGGCAAACGTTTTGTACACAAGAATCCCGGGGTTCGTGCTCGAATTCGCGCAATCTGGCGCGATGCCGCCTATGAAGCTGCCGCCGGACGCCCCCGGGTAAGCATTGATTTCCCATCCGCAAACCAGCCCTGGGAACTGGATGGGGTTGCCAAGCGCCACTTCCGATCCGGGGCTGAGGTACAAATATGTGCTTAGGTTGGCTTGCCCGTACGGCGCCCCACAGGAATCCCCTGCGTTTACCCAAAACGTGCTGGTGTAGCTTCCGTCCGCGCCCCATATCCTGGTAATCCTTATCGGGTAGGCGCCTGCATTCCTCAGCCTGAGGTAAAGCCTGGTCTGCCCGGTTCCGCTGCTGGCATATCTTGCGCCGCTTTCAACTATCTGGATTGGCGATGCGGTCTGCCAATACGCCTGGCTCTGCGTGAATTGCGCATCGGACGCCATCCCCGGAAAGAAGCCGAGCAGCGCGACGGAAACAAGTGCAACAATCAGCACAACCGCTAACAATACCAAATACTCGGTTGCGCCTTGGGCCTTCAACATCCATCCACCTAAATCTTTATTTTGTACTCAAAGTAGTCGTCCCAGGGATTTTCCAGCCTCATCATCTGCTTTATCGTCAGCTTCTCGAAATAACGGCGGAACGGGCGCATGGAGTTGCCGTGCGCGGAGATTGCGACATTCACGCGGTTCTTCTTCATGTACTTCACCAGGTCGCGGATGAACGGGAGCACGCGCGCCTCCACCATCTTTATGCTCTCCCCGCCAGGCGGCCGAAGCCTGTACTTGCGCCTGATGTTGTGCAGCTCGCCGGCAGAGTGCTCGCGCTCGTATTTTGCATGCGAGTTGCCCGAGAGCTTCCCGTAGCTTCGCTCAATCATCCTGTCATCAATGAAAATTGCGCGGCATTCAGGGTGCTTTTTCAGGACTGCGGAAAGAGTGTCGCGCGAGCGTGAAAGAGTCGTGCAAATCGCAACGTCTACTTCCTTGTTCGCAAGCTTTCTTGCAATCACCTTTGCCTGCACGCGGCCGAACGGTGTGAGCTTGGAGTCCAGCCAGCCCGTGAAATAGTGGTTCTTGTTGAAAACGGTCTGCGCATGGCGGAAAAGGTAGATGGTGGGCTGCTTGCGCCAGCCTTCCACGCCCTTTTTCGCCCATTTGCCTGAAAAGTCAAATCGAGATTTCCCCGGAGGTTTTGCCATGCAAGGGCAGCGAGCCTGACATTTAAATAATATGGTGCTGCAAGCGCACCATGGCAAAAAAAATATTCCTGGTGCGCCACGGCGAGGCGGAATCCAACGCAGGCAATTTTTTCGGCGGATGGATGGAAGTGCCGCTCACAGCGCTTGGCAGGCGCCAGGCTAAGCTTTTGAGCAGGCGGCTTGCGCGCGAAGGCATTGGCAGGGCGTACTGCTCAGACCTGCTGCGCGCGAAGCAAACATTGGGGTGCATGTCGCTTGGCTGCCCAACAGAGTACAGCAAGGAGCTGCGCGAGAAAAGCTATGGCAAGCTGGAAGGGGTGTGCTGGGAAGGCGAAGAGAAAAAATACGAGAAATACCATCTTGACTCCTCAGTGCGCGCGCCTGGCGGCGAGAACAATGCAGACGTGAGCAAGCGTGTGGTGGCATATTTTACGGAAAAGGTGATGAACTCAAAGGAGGAAAAGGCGCTGGTGGTCGCGCACCACGGCCCGATCGTTCTTTTTGCATGCCACATCCTCAAGATGCCAATATCAAACTGGCGTGCGCTGCGGCTGGGAAACTGCGGCTTGTGCATATTCTCAAAGGAGGGCAAGACATGGCGGCTTACGCTGTGGAACTCGCTTTCGCATTACGGGCTGGAAAACTTCTCGCCTTTGCTTGCGAGGGAGAAAAAATAGCTACTGCGGCGGCCCGCCCTTTCTTTTGAAGAGCTTGTAAAGGAACACGCAGGTAATTATTATTGGCCAGGCAAAGCCAAGGTTGGGTATGTTCACGTTGGGCATGATGTTTGCAAAACCCAAAAGCGCGACTATGAGCATTACCCAGTCCTCAGGGTCATGGAGGATCCAGTCGTGCTTCCAGTCGTATTTTGCTTTCTTTGCAGCCATGCCACCACCACAAGTACAATATGGGCAAGATTTATATTCTTGTCTTTCCGCTCCCTTTTGTTCCTTTTCCCATATGAACAAAAATATGCATTTATGTACGTTTTTATAAATCTTGATGCCTACAAATACCTCGGTGAAAAATATGGTTCCCCACAGAGTGAAGGTAATGCTTACTGAGGACGACGTGCCGAAGGAATTCTACAACATCGCGGCAGACCTGAAAACGCCGCTGGCGCTGCCCATCCACCCGGGCACGAAAGAGCCCGTGCCGCCCGAGGCTTTCTACCCGCTTTTCCCCAAGGAAGTGGTGAGGCAGGAATACTCGACCGAGCGCTTCATCCCTATTCCTGATGAGGTGCGCGAGGCGCTATTGCGCTCCGGCAGGCCCATGCCGCTTTTCAGGGCAACAAGGCTTGAGAAATACCTCAAGACACCCGCGAAAATCTACTTCAAGCACGAGGGCATGAACCCGTGCGGCTCGCACAAGCCCAACACCGCAATTGCGCAGGCATACTACAACATGAAGGAGGGCACGGAGACAATCTACACCGAGACCGGCGCGGGCCAGTGGGGCACCGCGCTTGCCTACTCCACCATGCTCTTCGGCCTGAAATGCGAGGTTTTCATGGTAAGGGTAAGCTATGACCAGAAGCCCTACCGCAAGGTGATGATAGAGACTTACGGGGCGAAGATACATGCCTCGCCCTCGCCGCATACTTCGTTCGGCAAAAAGGTGCTTGCGGAAAAGCCCGACCACACGGGAAGCCTTGGCATTGCAATTTCCGAGGCGATTGAAAAGGTCGCCGCCGACCCCACGCACAAGAGCAAGTACTCGCTGGGGAGCGTGCTCAACCATGTCATGCTGCACCAGACGGTCATCGGGCAGGAGGTGCGGCAGCAGCTTGCGCTCGAGGATGCCGTGCCGGACTATGTCATCGGCTGCATAGGCGGCGGTTCCAACTTCGCAGGCATCTCCTTCCCGCTCATTTACGACAAGATGAAGGGAAAAAACAATGCGGAGTTCATCGCAGTCGAGCCTGTCACCTGCCCCTCCACCACCAAGGGCAAGTTCGCGTACGACTTTGGCGACACTGCCGGCATGACTCCGCTTCTCAAGATGTACACGCTTGGCAAGGACTACGTGCCCTTGCCAATACACGCAGGGGGGCTGCGCTACCATGGCATGGCGCCCACTGTCTCGCACCTCGTTGCGGACGGCATGGTAAAGCCCGTTGCCTATGAGCAGAAGGAAGTGTTCGAGGCAGGCGTGACATTCGCGCGCACAGAAGGAATAATTCCCGCGCCTGAAAGCGCGCACGCCATCAAGGCGACAATCGACACCGCGCTTGCCTGCAAGAAGAACAACGAGGCGAAGACAATAGTGTTCAACCTGAGCGGGCACGGCCTATTGGACCTTGGCGGCTACCAGAAATACCTGGACGGAAAGCTGGAGTAGTCCTTTTAGGGGGTATGCAAATGGCGTTATGCATGAAGTGCGGAGGCGCAATCCGCGAGAAAGGCGTTTCCTACGGGCGTGAAGTCCCGTTCTGCAAGTGCGCCTCAAAGCCGCGCTGATGCTTGTTTGGCAGGCATCCGTGCGCTTGGCTTGTGCGCAAGCTAGTAGACTGTCCAACAAATAAGTTTATTAATTATTAGTGCTAATTTTAGCTATGGCACGACCAGCCACGCGGATTGTTTTGACAGACGAGGAGCGTAAGCTCCTCAATAAAAATACACTTCCAAGTATGCAATATAGATTTGTTCAGAGGGCAAAAATAGTATTACTTGCATCAGAAGGAAAATCAAATGAAGAAATTTCCAACTCCGTTGGGCTATCACTTGTTTCGGTTTCACAGTGGAGAACCCGTTATGTCAAGCACGGCATTGTTGGATTAAAAGACGCAACTGGACGAGGTAGGAAAAGAAGGCTTACCCACGACCAAATAATTGAGGTGGTAGAAGCTGCCTGCCAAACACCGTCAGATTCAACCCACTGGAGTTTGAGACGGCTCTCTAAAAAACTGAAGTTTGTGAAGAAGAGCCGGTTACAACAAATGCTCAAAACTTTTGATATCAAACCTCATCAAAGCAAGATGTGGTGCTTCAGCACCGACCCTGATTACGAAGCCAAGAAAAAAGACGTTGTGGGCCTCTATCTCAATCCTCCAAAGAATGCTTTTGTCATCTGCGTCGATGAAAAGCCACATATTCAGGCATTGAGTAGGAAAATACGCCCTATGGTACCTGGGCGACCTGAGCAACAGTCAAGCAGATATAAACGAAACGGAACCGTCGATCTTTTTGCAGCTTTTTGCGTGAATGATGGCAAAACCATGGGCAGTATAGAGGCACACCACACCGCGGTGGAGTTTATCTCATTCATGAAAAAAGTCTATTCAATCTGGGGAAAATCAGGGATGAAACTGCATGTAGTTCTTGATAATTTTGCAACCCACGACACAAATGAAGTCAATGAATGGCTTGGAAATCACAAAAATGTTCACTTCCATTTCACCCCGACACACGCCTCTTGGCTAAACCAGATTGAACTGTGGTTTTCCATTCTGGAACGTCAGCTCATTACAAGAGGAAGTTTTCAGGACGAAGAGGACTTGACACAAAAGATTTTGCAGTTTATCGAGGCGTACAATGATAAAGCAAAACCATTTGCATGGTCTTATGGGCAACCGCTTAAGATATGAGAATTAATTAAGGATTTTAGCGGACTGCCTACTAGTTTATGCTCCCTACCCATGCATTGTCATGTTTTTTCTTGACCGTTTCAGCCAGTTCCTTCGCTTCCTTGGCATTGGGTTTCAGCCTCAAAAGCTCAGAACAGTCATTCTTCAATTCCTGCCAATGCCTGAGGCGCGCCACCTTGGAGCTCTTGTCATAGCCTGCCATTGACATGGCATGTATCTTTCTTATGAGGAGGTCGATGTAGTTGCGGCTTCCCTTTCTGCAAAGGGCAAGCGTGCCCCTAGTGAGCTTTAGCTCGTCTTCCTTGCTCCCTTTGAAGTTTGGGCTGTCCAATCGCCATATGTTCCTTTCCACAGTGTACATATTGGCGATTTTCCTGAACGGAACCTTGATGATTTCTCTTGCAGTTCTCATCCCAATCCCCCATATTATTGTGTTTAGTAGTGTTTAGATAAGTTTATAAATGCTGCTTGGCACGTCTGGCCTAATCAATGCGTGCGCCGCGTCATGCCAGCAGCGGAAACACTACTTTCAGGCCGTTTATCACGAACTGCACGCCGACCGCGCACACGAGAAGCCCCATTATCTTGACAAGCGCGGAAACCCCGTCGCTGCCAAGCCTTTTCTGCACTGCGCTTGCCTCGCGCAGCACCAGGTAGTTTGTAAGGCAGGCTGCCACAATGGCTGCAAAAAGCATTCCCTCATTCACCAGGGTTCCTGCCTGGCTTGCAAGCACCACCGCAGTGGTTATCGTCCCTGGGCCTGATGTCATTGGTATGCCAAGGGGCACAATGTAGATGTCCTTGCCGCCAAAGTCCCCGCTGTGCTCGGTCTCATCCGCCGGGAAAAGCATCCGCATGCCAATCACAAGAAGTATTATGCCGCCTGCAATCCTGAAGGCATCCATCGTTATCGAATACACCTGGAATATCATGAAGCCGGTGAGCGCGAATATCGCAAGCACTATGACTGCAAAGGTGCTTGAGCGCAGCGCAATCTTGTTCCGCTGCTTTGTCGTTGAGTTTTTCGTGAGCGACAGCAGCACCCCCACTGTGGACAGGGGATTCATTATCACAAGAATTGAAATGTACGCCGTTATGAAGAACGTCGGGTCAAGCATGAGGCTGTTTCCATGGCAAGAATTAAAAGCCTCCTCGCCATCCCAAAGCCATGCAGCTTGATTATAACAGCTTCACCGAGTCGGTCGTTGATGTGGTGAAACAGGCAAATGCCTGGCACCGCGCAGTCTCCATTGACCTTGAGACTAAAATAGAGAAAAAGGAGGATTTCCTCACGGGCGAGCGCCTGCTGGGAATTGGCTTGGCGCGCAGGACAGGGAGCAGCGTGGAGACGCGCACGTTTTCCCTGAAGGATGAGAGCGACGAAGCCGAAATAGAGCTTCTCTACGAAGCCGCACGCTGGCTTGCGCCAGTGCGCCCCCTAATTCTCCTTGGCTACAACATTGCCGGCTATGATTACCCGCTTCTCAACCTGAAGCTCAAGTGGCATGACGACTTGCTGCGCGCGCAGATGCCTGAGGGGGAGAAGCCGAAATTCCCGCGCGAATACTGGGCGCTGAAAGACGCGCTCACGCGCGCATACGTGCTTGACATGATGCACCCATTGCGCTACGCGATTGCGGAGCACGATAATTCCACGCCAAAGTACAAGTCGCTGTCAGACGTTGTGGCGCACGCGCGCTTTGAAAAAGTGGCGCTCATGAGAAGAAAGCAGCTTGCAGCTGGAACAAGCACGGAAAACAAGGGCAAGGTAATTTACAACATGTGGAAAAGCCGCGACCCCAATTTCGCGCGCTACTTGGAAGGCGACGTGCACGACGTGCTGCTGCTTGCCGAGGCGCTGTTTGGCGTCACTTCTCCTTTTCCTGCCCAAGCAGCTCCAAAATAGCCGCGACTTTCGCTTTGAGGGCAGGAATGTCTTCTTTGGCGGTTTTCCAGACTGATTCGCAATCCACTCCAAGATAATCATGTATCAGCTTGTTGCGCATCCCGACCATGCTTCCCCACGGCACGTCCTTGTGCTTTGCCCTGAATGCTGATGAAAGCTGCCTGGCAGCTTCGCCGATTATGGCAACCTGGCGCACCACGCCGTCCTGCATGAGGCTGTTTCTGCAAAACTCATCCCGCTCCACGCCCTGCAGGTATTCCTCTATCTTCGCTATCGCATCCCTCATGTGCAGGAGATACACGTCGTCGTCCTTATGCGCCATAAAGCACCACGCGCTCTATCCTTGTGGCAATGTACGGGCTGATTGCCTTCTCAGTGAGCAGGTCAAGCTTCACGCCAAGCTTTTTCAAGGCATTCTCCTCTATTTCCACAAGCTCCATCAGGCTTTTTGGCTCACCAAAGTCAACAATGACATCCACGTCACTGCCCCTTTTCCCTTCATTGCGCGCATACGAGCCAAAGAGCGTTATCTTCTTCGCGCCTGCGCTGACCAGGAGCGGCACCAGCTTTTCAAGCACGCCCTTCCCGCGCGCATTTTCTGCTTTTTTCATTCCAATCCTCCTGCCAATCTCATGCCTTCAGATGTTAATAAGCCTTTTGGGGACGACGTTCTGCTGCTGGCGGAGGAATTGTTTGGCCCCGCAAGCAGCGGGATTTGATCATTCTCCTCTAGCCGCTTAATAACATTTTTAAACACGTTTGTACTGAATTTGCAATATGTTGCGCAAAACGCCAATTCTCAGCATAAAAAACATCAAGAGGCAAAACATCGTCCCAGGCATTGATATGGTGCGCGGGCTTACTGCGTCTCAGGCATGGAAAATTTTCGGCATAAAGCTGCTTGACATCCAAGAGCTTCACGGGTTTGCAGCCAAACATCCGGTAGCCTATCTGGAAGTAATCAAAGAAACCCCGTATCTGACTTCACGGACACTGTTGCTGACCTCCGACGTGCCGCTTTACGCTTACATCAAAAACAGGTTGTTTTCTTACACTGACCGCGGTGTCTTCGGCGAGTTCCACAAATTGGTCGTTCCTGAGTCCAGCCTGGCAAAAGCTGGAATAAACCTGCAGCAGGAGTATCCTCTATTGCAAATAAATGGCGGGTATTCAATCAGGTATGCCAACACAGCGGAAGTGCGCGCCGATGGCCTCGGAATGGGGTGCAAGATGAAGAAATTTGTTGTTAAATTCCTCCCTCAATGCCTTGATTCTCTTGGCCAGTTCGTCAAGCTTTATGCGGCACGCCCGGAGTGGTTCGGCTCAAAATGGCACGGATTTTTCAAAGGGGTTGACGGCTTGCCAATCGGCGAACAATCCATTCGGGGTGACCCATCCGCGCTTTATCGCTGGGGCGGCAGCTCAGAGTTTGGCTACGCTGCGCGCACTGCCAATGACCCGTCCACTTATGACGATTATCGCGGGGTCAAATTCAATTTTCCATTCTGTTGGGACTGCTATAATGGAACACTAGTCCATTCTGAAAAAGAGAAAAAGTGAAGTTTGTCACTTCTCCATCTTTGCAATGAACGACTGCACGTCTTCCCAAATCCTTTTTTTCTGGCTGCCTGCAATCACTTCCACGCCTCCGCGAAGCGAGGGCTGGTAATAGGGAAGATAGCGCGCGAAGCGGTCGTCAACCATCAGGCAGTAGCAATAGTCCTCAGCCTTGCGTATGCCCCTGCCCATTGCCTGCACTGTTTTGATACAAGCAGGCAGGATGGAGGCAAGCTCGGACGCGCGCGCGCCGCTCCCGAATTTTTTCTTCAGGTAGTTTTCATATGCATCATGGCGCGCGTCGGGCTTTGGGTAGGGGAAGCCTGCCACAATGATGAGCTTGAAGGGATTGTTCCTGAAGTCCATGCCCTCGGAATACGAGCCGCCAATCACGCCGTGGAAGGCAACCGGCTTTTCCTCGAAAGTGCGCGCCTCAATGCGCGTTTTCCTTTCTTCAACAGCAGCGTGCTTGTCACGGCGCATCTCAGTCTCATGGTGGAAGCCTTTCAGCACCAGCTCGTCTTTCACTAGCCTGAGGTATTCGTATGATGGATAAAAGATGGCAAGCGAGTGCGGCGCGCAGGCTGCCGCAGCCTCGTCAATTATGGCGGCCATCACCTTCACGCGCTTGCCGTCAACCCTTTCCCTCTGGCGCGAGGACACCCAGTTGCAGATGCGCACGCGCTTCCTGCCAGCGTCAAACGGCGACTCATACGAGCCTTCCTCAAGCTTCATTGCCCGCTCCCTGCCAATTCCCAGCAAGTCGCAAAGCCCCTGTTTGCCAATCAGCGTGCCGCTCATGAGCACTGCGGAATGCACATCTGAAAACACGCGCGAGGCGACAAGCGACGGGTCGAAAAGCGCGGTTCTCACCCTGAAAAATTCCCTGTCTGCAGACGTTTTGATGAACGCGCCATATGCAGCATTGCCAGTCGCAGCCATTTCCACAGAATCAAGGAACGCGGCAAGCTCCATAAGCCCGGACAGGCCATCCACGTCAAGCCTCGCGCCATCCTCCTTCATTGCTTCTGCTTTCAGGAAATCAACAATCCCGCAAAGCATCACTGAAAGCCGCCCTGCCCCGCCGCCAAGAAAGTTTGACAGCCCATACTTGGAGAAGCGGTCAGGGTGGAAGGGCGCCAGCTCCTCGCGCGACAGTTTCTTCTCCTCCTTTGCGGCATCCGTTCCCTCCACCAGCCTTTTCAGCGCAGGCGCCAGCGCGTTTTTCAGGTAGCCTGACACAAGGTTTATCTGCGCAAGCGTTTCTGGCGCATCCTCGGACTGTTTTTTTGCCCCTGAAAGCGCGCGGAGCGCGTGCTTCACCGTCTTTTCGCCGATTTGCCGCGCATTGATGGCCATTATCCTGTCCGGCAGGTTGTGCGCCTCGTCTATTATCACGTCGCATTCCGAAAGCGGCCTGCCGAGCCTTGAGAGGAACACGTCCAGTATGCCTGCCTCGAAAAGATAGGAGTAGTCGCACACCACAACGTCCGCGTTCTTCATTGCGCCAAGCGCGGCATAGTGCGCGCAGTAGTTTTCCGAAAGCGAGCGCGCCACGCTCTCAGCCGCGCTCATGGGCGATTCCAGCAGGCTCTCTGGCACGGACTGGTGCGGGCGCGAAAATTTGCAGCGTGCGATTTCGCAAAGAAGGAAGGGCGAGTCGTCGGACGGGTCTCGTGCGCGCAGCAGGCACATCCTGTGCTTGGAGATTTTGTCCACCACGCGGAGATGCGGCAAGCCAGGCCGCAGCGCCGCAAGCGCCTCTGCGCGGTGCCTGATGATGGAATTGCATTCAATCATCGCCTGTATGTGGTGCGAGTTCCTGTGCGTGAGGAAAACGACTTTCCTGCCTGCAAGAAGCGCGGACTCCAGCGCGCCGCAAAGCGACGCCGCCGTCTTGCCGATGCCTGTGGGCGCATTTGCGAAAAGCACCCTGCCTTCAGCTGCCGCTTTCCGCGCGTCGCTGTAGAAATCCCGCTGCCCGTCCCTCATATGCGAATGCGGGAAAAGGGAGTGCCCTGGCATGGGGTTGAAGGGCGGCAGAAACCTTATATATTAATGATGCGTTTTCACCGCGGAGGCATGTTATGCACAAATCAATCGCCCTTCTTTCAACCGCGCTTCTGTTCCTGGCGTTCGGATGCCTGGGCTTTGGCGCCCCGCAGATAACTCCGTCGCAGAACGGCTCATCGGATTCGCAGCCGCAGGCAAACGGCATCGTCGGCGGCGGCGCAGATCTGCACGGCTGCCTTGGCAGCGCAGGCTACACGTGGTGCGCCGTAAAGGGCAAGTGCCTGCGCGCATGGGAGGAGAAATGCGAGGTCATGCTCCCTGCCGGCGCTACCCTGAACGTGATGAAGGAAAGCATGTGCGCCGAGAACAAGGGCCACGTGGTGGTGCAGGCTGAAGACGGAATCCCGTGCGCAGAAGGCGAGATGCCCCTTGCCGAAGTCTACTCGGAGGATGGCGTGAAGAAATTCTGCTGCCGCAGCATGAAGCCCGAAGCCGCTGCCGAAAGCAGCTCTCTGCTGCCTGAAAACGCATCCGCCCCTTCATCGCCAGCGCCCCCGCTGCCTGAAGATTATGTGCCTCCGAATGCAACAGGGGTGCCTGCAGCGCCTTCATGAAAAAATCAGGTGCGCTGCAATTTTCCGGCTTCCTGGCCATTCCGCTTTCCTTGTTGCAATTTGCTAGCCTCTCAGCCACTCGCTTTTCCTTGACAGTCTTTTTCCCAGCATGTCTTTTGGCGCAAGCCAGCGGTAGCCAGAAAATTCGGGCGAAGGCTTGACAGAATGGCTTTTCGCAGTGAGCCTGAATGCTAGCACCGGGACAAGCGCGCGCCTTTTGCGCGTGCCTGCATTATGCTTCCGCTGAAAAATTATTTCATGCGCCTCTGCATCGATTCCCGTTTGCTGCCGGAACGCTGCAACAATCGCTGCAACGGGGTTTTCGCCCGCCATCACTTCCACGCAGGGAATCTCAAGCAGTTCCACTCCAAGGGAATTCTTGCGGGCAAGGAACAGCGCGCGCTCGCCATCTTCGAGCAAGCCTGCGGCAATTGCCTGGGGCGCCGGCGGAAGTGCGCGCTTTCTCATGTTCCTGACTACTTGCGAATGTTTTATAATGATGGCGCGTGAATTGCGTGCGGGAGGTATATTATGAGACATTTTGCACAGCTTTTGGCATTCCTGATCCTGTTTTCCGCGCCCGCGTTCGCGCTTGGCTGCAACCCCGGGACATCCGAATGCGTTGACAGCACTTCTTTTCATACCTGCACCGAGCACGCGATTTGGGGCGAGGCAGTTTCCTGCACTGCGGGAGAGCAATGCGTGGACGGGCAGTGCGAAGCGCCGCTTGGCTGCATGCCCGGCACATCCGAGTGCGTGGGCGCTTCCAGCTACCATGTGTGCAGCAACTATGCGCTTTGGGGGCCTGAGACCAATTGCCAATCAGGCTACCTTTGCAGCGGCGGGCAGTGCTACAATCCCATGCCCAAGCAATGCGACTACCCAGGGCAGACGCGCTGCAACCCGTCCGACTCCGGCGAGGTGCAAATCTGCAACGGCAACTTCCAATGGGAGCACAAGCAGGCTTGCGATTACGGCTGCCAGAATGGCTACTGCCTCAACTGCAGGCCGGGCAACACGCGCTGCTCAGGCACATACACTTACCAGACATGCAGCAATGACGGCTCTTCGTGGGGCGGGGACACGCGGTGCCCGAACAGCCTGATTTGCGACGGCGGCTCCTGCATAGTCAATCCATCTATCAAGTGCAGCAGCATCGGCGCATACCGCTGCTCGCCGGACAGCTCGTCTACCCTGCAGCGCTGCGGCAACAACTACCAATGGTCTGACTATACCTACTGTTCCATGGGGTGCAGCTCAGGCGCATGCAAAGTGTGCAACTACGGGGAAAAGAAATGCAAGGACAGCAGCACCTACCTCAACTGCGGAAGCGGGGGGCAGTGGGGCGGTGAAACCTCGTGCCCAACAGGGTACTTCTGCTTCAGCGGCTCATGCCAGGTGCCTTCAGGCAGCCAGTGCTCGTCCCAGGGCGCATACCGCTGCTCGCCGGACAATCCCAGCATGGTGCAGGTTTGCAACAATAATTACATCTATTCTGATTACCAGCTGTGCAGCCAGGGCTGCATAAACGGCGTGTGCGCGGACTGCAAGCCAGGCACCACCATTTGCGTTGGCACAAGCGCAACCAAGGAGTGCGGCGCAAATGGGAAATATGGCGCGCCCCAGAACTGCGTGCAAGGCTATGCCTGCACTGACGGCAGCTGCGTGAAGACGGCTGTCTGCACTGAAGGGCAGAGAAGCTGCATGTCCAACAACGTTTACGCGTGCCAAGCCGGGCAATGGGCGCTTTACCTCTCCTGCCCAACAGACAGCAGCTGCAAGGAATCGCAGGGCACAGCCTACTGCGAGGCAAAGCCGCAGCCTGCCCCAACGCCGGAGCCAACGCCAACCCCCTCTCCTGAACAGAATGGGGGCGATGGCGCAATGGCAGTGCTTGGGCTGGCGGCGCTAGTGGTGGTCGGCGGCGCAGGGTATTACTTGTTCCTGAGGAAAAAGGACTAACGAGGTGTATGAAAATGAAAAACGCAATTCTAGCATTCGCAGTGGTGGCCGCCCTGATATTCTCATTCGGCTGCGTGCAGCAGCCGCAGGCCTGCACAGAGGATGCCAAGCTCTGCCCTGACGGCTCATCCGTTTCGCGCAACTCAAGCCTTGGCTGTGAATTCAACCCGTGCCCGTTGCCGGGCTCGGACCGCGACTCGCACGGATGCGTACCCTCGGCAGGCTATTCATGGTGCGAGCCCCTGCAGGAATGCATACGCCCCTGGGAAACAAACTGCACTTATGGGGCTGGCGATGACTTGATTCCCGGCAGCGACCGCGACGAGCACGGCTGCATTGCATCAGCAGGCTACAGCTGGTGCGAAAGCAAGCAAAAGTGCATTCGCAGCTGGGAGGAAACCTGCACGGCAATAGTGCAGTCCGATGTCCGCGTAATAACGGAGAATTTCCCCCCGTTCAACTTCGCAGGCAAGGACGGGCTTGCCAAAGGCAAGTCAACCGCCATAGTGCGCAGCATGCTTGTGCGCATGGGGCAGACTGCGGACATAGAGGTGCTCCCGTGGTCGCAAGGCTATGGGCTGGCCCTCAACACTTCCAATGTTGCGCTTTACTCAACCGCGCGCACGCTTTCGCGCGACCCGCTCTTCAAGTGGGTGGGCCCCATAGGCTCGTTTGAAAAGTCGCTTTACGCAAGCGCAAACTCGACATTGTCAATCACCAGCCTGGATGCCGCGCGCAGTGTCAGCTCAATATGCGTGGTAAAAAACGACGTGCGCCAGCAGATGCTTACAGAGCGCGGATTCACCAACCTCCTGCTCGCAGCCACTGATGAGGACTGCATACGCGACTTAGTTGCCAGCAAGACCGGCCTGTGGTTCGGCTCAACGGACACCGAGCCGTTCTCCACCTACCTTGCAGGCTATGATTCCGACAGCCTGAAAATGGTCTACAGCGTGGAGAAGAGCGAGATATTCATCGCGTTTTCGAACTCAACCCCCGATGCCACTGTCAAGGCGTGGCAGACCACTCTTGACGGCATGAAGAATGACGGTTTCTATGACGCCCTGCAAGGGCAGTATGCCTTTGTGGCGCCTGACAGCACAGGGAGCGAGATTGCGCAGACAGGCAGCATATTGCTCGCGCAGTTCGAGGAAAAGGCGAATGGCAAGCTCAACACGATTGCTTCCGACCTGCGTGCAGCTGCGGATGTAAACAGCGCGCTTTCCGGCAACTGGGCAAAGATAGCATCCACTCTTGAGCCGCTTTCCGCCAAGCACAACTACACGCTCTTCTGGTATGCGCTGCCCGACGGCACCTATTACACAGTGCCTGGCGGGTTTGCGGCAGGCAACCTCGCCGCCCGCCCCTATTTCGCGGACGTGATGGCAGGCAAGGAGTCGATCGGCACGCTGGTGACAAGCAAGTCCACCGGCAGGAACTCGGTGATCGTTGCAGTGCCCATAAGAAACGGCATGCAGACTGTTGGCATGCTTGGCAGCTCGACTTACCTCGACGAATTCAGCAACGACGTGGCATCCGCGCTTGAGCTGCCGTACTATATGTATTTCTCCGCAGTGGACGGCAACGGGCAGGTGGCGCTGGACACGGACACCAGCAGGATAATGCAGCACCCTGCCACGTTTGGCGGCAAGTTAACCGCCAGTGCCATGGAAATAATGGCAGCAAATGGCAACGGGACGGTTGACTATGAGGTGGACGGCAGGCTGCGCCGCACGGTCTACGGAACGGCCGCGCCTGCCAACTGGCACTTTGTAATTGCGGAGTATCTCGAGTAGGCTGTTTTCTTCTTTTATTTTTCTTTTACTTTCCCTCAAACTCATTAATGTCATTGATAATTCTCTTTGCAATCCCCGCTGCCTCATCTTTTTTCACGCTTGCGCCGCCAACAGGGCGGTGCCCGCCGCCGCCAATCGCTTTCATCGCGGCGCCAACGTCAAAGCCGCACTTTGGCTCATGGTAAATATTGTGCCCAACTGACAGCTTCACGTGCTCTCTATCCTCTTTTTCAGGCATGAGGCGCACGGATGTAACTGCTTCGGGGAACAGCGAGTAGATTAGGTAATTGTTGCCGCGCGGCAGGCCGGATTTGCCACGCAGGTCTGAAAATGCCACCTTGCCATTCATCACAGTGCTCTCGCGCAGCATTTTGGCAAACAAATCAAGCTCGCTCTTCACTTTCTTCACTCTCTCTGCCACTCGTGCATCTGCCAAGACAGTGGCAATATCCGGATTGCGCCTGATGAGCGCAATCACATGCTCCTTGTACTTGTCATCATCAATCTTCTCCGCGCTTGTTTCCAGCGTGTTTGACAGCAGGAACCAGCCTGAAGGGTTCTCGGCTTCCTCGAGCGCCACCTTCCCAGAGTCTATCCTGTCGGTCGCCTCCACTGCAGCAGCGTACTTCTCAAGGTAGGGGTTGTCATAATATTCATATACAACGCGCGCGGCGGACGGCGCCAGCTTCCAGCTGCCCTCAAACGCAGCGCCTTCGCGCGGCCTGCCGCTTTCATGGTGGTCAAACCACAAGCCGCAGCGCCTGTCGTAAGGAAGGTCGGCTATGATGTCGTTTTTCTTGAAAAAGATTTTGCCTGACTGCACGGTGCCGGGATCCACAAAGCGGATCTCATCCACCTCCTCAACGCAGGAGATGAGCACAGCGCACATCACCCCGTCCAGGTCGGTATGCGTGTAAAGCCTCATGCAAGAGAAATGCCCACAACAATTAAAAACCACGCAAGCGAATTGCCTTTTGTGGGGGGGTATTAATGGGTAATCTGTTTGCTGTTTCTCTTGTCGTGCTGTTTTTGCTGCTTGGCTGCACTGCTTCGCCCCCTGTGCCCGGCTCTGACAAGGACGAGCACGGCTGCATAGGCTCGGCAGGCTACACCTGGTGCGCTGAGCTTAACAAGTGCATCCGCCCGTGGGAGGAGAGCTGTACGGCTGCGCCCGTGATTGCCGGGGGCGACATAGATGAGCACGGCTGCATAGTTTCCGCAGGCTATAAGTGGTGCAAGGAAAAGCAGGTGTGCCTTCGCAGCTGGGAGGAAACATGCACCTCTGCTGACCGCGAGGCGGCTGCCAGGAAGCTCTGCGCAGGCGAGAACACAGCAGAGGTCTCGGTTTGCGGGCAGTACATAAAAGTGGTAAGCAGCATGCCTGGCGCAGGCTCAACTTTTTACGCAGACAACGGCAGCGAAATCCGCTGCCCCGTGGTTTCGCCAGATTACATGAGCGAAGAGTGCCGCCTGCTTCTTTTCGGGAGCAACTGCATTGAGAAAACAATCTGCTCGGAATCAGGCTTGCGCATCCTGACTGAGGATTTCGCGCCCTTCAACTACAGGGGCGAGGACGGCTCAATCACCGGCGAGTCAACCGACGTTGTGCGCGAGATACTGTCCCGCAACGATGAAACCGCAAGGATAGAGCTTATGGACTGGTCGTTTGCCTACGACATTTCGCTTTCAAGCCCCAACACAATGCTTTACTCGGTGGCAAAAACGCCTGAGCGCGAATCGCTTTATTCATGGGTGGGCCCGATTGGCACCTATGAAAAGGTCTTTTATGCAAAGGCGCAGTCCGGCTTTGAGATAACCAGCCTTGAGCAGGCAAAAAACGCGGGCACAATCTGCGTGGTGAAGGACAGCGCGCGCCACCAGCTCCTCACTGAAGGCGGGATTGAGAACCTGCTGATTGCACAGACGGATTCCGAGTGCGCCCGCTCGCTTGCCCTTGGGGGTGCCCTGATGTGGCTTGGCTCGTCGGACGGCTATGTGCGCGCAGTGCACGAGGCAGGCATAAGCCCGGACACCTTCGTTCCTGCATACGTGGCAGAGACTACTGACCTTTACCTTGCCTTCAACAAGGAAGTGCCAAGTGAAACCGTACAGAAATGGAGCACTGCGCTTGCCGCCATGAAGACGGACGGCGCCTACAAGAAAATCGTGTCAAAATACGAGCCTACTGCCACTGCGGGAAGCGTGGTGATAACAAGGCTTGACGGCTGCAAGAACGTGGCAGGGCCTGGCATTGACACAATATGCGAAATATTCCATCCGCTGCGCATAGGCAGCGACGCGGCAGTGTACTACAGCATTGCGCGCGTCACGCTTGCGCCAGGGCAGAAAGTCGCAGCGCACGCAATGCTTAACCCCGAGGTCGTCTATGTGATTAATGGACAGGGCACGCTTTCCATTGACGGCAAAATATACCAAATCTCGCGCGACTTTGCTGTGCAGATACCTGCAAGCGCCACGCAGTCGCTTGTGAACACCGGAAGCACACCGTTAATGTACCTTGCGATAAACAGCCCGCCATGGGAAGCAAGCAGGCAGGTTGAAAGGTAGAAGGTGTCCGTATGGCCAACAAAGGGCTGGAAAGGCAGCCCGCTTTGGGCAGCAAGCATGCCGCACAGGCAGGCAAAATGCCGCACGATGGCGCCGCTCCAGCCCGCATTGACTTCGGGGCGCCAATAGACCTGCCCCCCATTGGCAGGCACCCGGCGCCAAAGCCGCCTTCCCATTATGTTCCAGGCAGCCACCATGGTCCGGCGCTAAAAACGCCGCCTCCCGTCAACAAGCCTGATGCGCCAAAGCCGCTCACCTATACAGATTTGGACAAAGAATTCCTTAGCAGGGCAAGGCAGGCAGGGCATGTTGCGTTCGGATGGCAGGTACCAGTGCTCGCATTAATCATTTTTGGCGTAATCGGCGGGGCAATAGGTTTTGTTTTCGGGTCGCGCATCGACGCCGCCTTCCTTGGCATCTGCTTTGGCATTGCAGGCACGCTTGTTGCCCGCATGGCTTCGCGCGCGCACTACCGCGCATGGGAAGGTTTTATCCCCGGCTTCCTGTTTGGCGCAGGGTTCATGCTTGCAATTGACCTTGCCTTCAGGCAGAACCTTTCAGCATTCTGGTTCATCGCAGGCGCGGCAATAGGCGCTGCGCTGGACTTTTACTTCAGGAGGAAAATTCCTCCCCTAAAATAGCCCGGCACAGGCTACTTCTTTCCCTTTCCAAGCCTCTTGCTTGCCATGTAAACAATCCCGAGCGCGAGTGCCACCCAGACATACCAGATGCCTGCAAGCTGGTCCTCAATCGTGAGCGCGCGCACATCAAGCGCGAAGTCAGTGGTGTCGGAGAACTGCCTGCCTTGCGGGTTCTCAAAGTCAATCTGGAAGCCAAGAAGCTGCCTGCCTGGCGTCGCGTCCTTGTCCACAGTCACAAGGTAAGTGAGATTTGCAGACGCGCCTGCGGGAAGCGAATCGATGTATCGCACTGTACCGTCGGTCGAGAACGGGAACAGGGGCTTTATCCTGACCTTGAGCTTCATCGCATCCTCAGAGCCAGTGTTCGAAAGCGTGATTGTGGCCTCCTTTTTCTCCCCTGACACCAGCACCGGGGGCGCCGAGGCTGCTGAAAAATCCGCCTTGGGCGAGACTGGCACCATGAACGTGAATTCCGACCTGCCAAGGCTTCTGTTCTCGCTCGTGTAGTCAAGCGCGATGTCAAGCGGGTATTCTCCTGCGGATATATTCTTCGGGGCCTCGATGGAAAAAACCGCGGTTGCGCTCCCGCGCGCAGCAATCGAGCCCAAATCCTGCGTGGCGCTTGCCCATTTGACCTCCATGCCGCGCGATTCCGCGCTTGCGCGCGCGGACTGCACCATGCTGCTGCCCGTGTTCTGGAACGTCACTGTCACAAGTGCGGTGTCGCCTGCGTAGATGTCCACTGGCTGGGACGATGTGACTGAAGCATTGAAGGATGGCGCGCCGCCCACCTGCACGTTCACGGTGTTGCTCCCGGTGAGCTTGGTGAACCGCTTTTCATATGCGGTGGAAACTGTTATGGGGTAAGTGCCGCTTGTGGCAAGGTTGTCCACAGGAAGCAGGAAAGTGAAGTCCCCCTTTGTGTCAGGGTCGCGGAAGCACAGCAAATCCAGGTACTGCGTGTCGCTCCCGAGAATGGAGAGCGGGTAGGATACCGAAAGCCCTACAGACACGCTTTCAGCGCAGTTGTCGGATTCCATGCTCTTCATGTGAAGCGTCAAGGCGACCGTGTGCCCAGGCTGCGCAGGCGCCTCTGACAGCGTGTAGTTGAGCAGCTGCACCTTGGGGTTTATGGACGCAAACGCCATGCCTGAAAGCAAAAGCGCCGCCTGCACCTGAGCCAACAACCCCGCCTGCAGCTCCACCTGCGCAAAACCAGGCCCAAAACCAGACGCAGAAGCAAAACCAGACGCAGCAGCCGGTCCAGAAGGCCGCGCCATTCTGCGGCGACGGCAATCTTGACCCTGGCGAGGTGTGCGACGTTGGCACAAAAAACGCGCCTGCAGACAACAGCTGCCCGTCAGGACAGTACTGCAGCAGCTGCAAGTGCTACACTGCCGCGCAGCCCATAAGCTGCAAGGCAAACCACAAGTATTACCTCTCAACAGGGCTTAACAATTTCATGTATACCACATTGCCGGTGTGCGGGGACGACTGCTCGGACATCTACGGGCTTGACTACAAGTGCGACCTTACCACCTGCACCTGCATGCCAAAAAGCGTGACTTCTCACACCTGCGGGAACAACTTCAAGGAAAGCACGAACGAAGAATGCGACGGCTATGACGACTCGTGGTGCAAGTCCGATGAAGTATGCAGCACTGACTGCGCCTGCGTGAAAGGCACGCGCGGCGTGTGCGGCGACGGAGTGAAGCAGGTGAATGAGCAATGCGACGGGGCTGACAAGGCGCTTTGCGCAGCAGACCAGGTATGCTCAACCAGCTGCGTGTGCGTGGCAGGCGTTGCTACATCGGTGTGCGGCAACAACGTTCGCGAAGCCACTGAAGCGTGCGACGGAACCGACCACGGCACCTGCACTTCCACGCAGACATGCGCAATCAATTGTGTGTGCCAGAATGTGGCGCAGGCAACCTGCGGAAACAACGTGAAAGAAGGCGCCGAGCAGTGCGACGGCACGGACCGCACAGCATGCACTTCAAGCCAGACTTGCAACCAGAACTGCCTTTGCCAGACCGTGCAGCAGCAATCGGTCTGCGGCAACCAGATAATTGAAGCCGGCGAGGAGTGCGAGGATGCATCAGGCTGCGGGGCGGGCTACTCATGCATAGGCTGTGCATGCGCCTGCACTGACTCAGATTCCGACCAGGCATGCGATTCCATTGACAACTGCCCGAACGACTACAATCCCGGGCAGGGAGATTATGACGGCGACGGGATTGGCGACGTGTGCGACACGGTGCCAGTGGACTGCCCGTCGGAATGCTCTGCAGGGCTTGCAAACTACGCGCTCGGGCAGAACAACCAGGCTGCCTGCAATGCAAAAATAGATGCAGACATGCAGGCAGCCCTCAATGGCCTGACCACGCGGACATGCTTCACGACCTGCAAGTACTCATCAACGAACAGCACCTACATGACAATAAGCATGAACAACCAGGTGACGTTTGGCTGCTGCTGCACAGGGCCTGTGGCTGCATGGAAAGTGGAGCATGCATGCACGGACTGCCCAGGGCAGAACCCTGTGTGCCCAGACCCTGACGTCGTGTGCTGAAGAAAAGAGAGGGCATACGGATAGGCAAGGCGGTTGCTTAGTTTGCTGAAGAAGCAAAAGCTAGTTAGTCCTGGACAGGGTGAAGTTTCCCATCTCGCGGCTTCCCACTCCCCATTTGCCGCCAATGCTTCTTCCGCCCTGGAAAGGCAGGGGCTTAACCGTGCCCATGTACAGGATAACTGAATCATCCCCATGGGTGTAAATCCCGTTTTCCCAGGTGCACCGGCCAGGCACAATGTGCGGGTATTTTTTTCCATCCAGCGAAGCCAGCCGGTCTGATTGCGGGAAAGATGAAAGCATGATGCCGCTGTCCAGGCTGGTGTAAAGCGCGCCTGACGAAGTGGCAACATTGTCAGGCCTTTTGTCCACCATTCCCGTCACTGTGGAAGTGATTGCCCTTACGCTGGTGAAGCTGCCTCCCATGCTAATGTCTCCCGTGCCTTCTTGGGCTGCCGGGCTTATGCCGGGGCAATCGTTGAAGTTGAAATCCGTGCCGTTGAGATACGCTGCCATGTCAAACGGCATGGTGAATACCACGTCGATTTTCACCGAATAGTCGTAATTACCGCAGCCGTCGTTGCTGAAATCGTTGTGCCCCCTGCCTTCAAGGCTCCCTCTCCAGAAAGTCGGATAGCAGTAGTTTACGTACGTGGGCTGCTGCAGCGGGGCAATTGGCGCGGCGCTGATATTCTCAGCAGTTTCCCCGCTTGGCTGGGCGGATGGCTCATCAGGGGCGGCAGGCGGAATTGGAGTTGAAGGCATGATGGTTGCCTGGCTGCTGCCAGGTGCGCTTTCGTTGCCTGTGCAGCCGAAAACAAGAAGCAAACAAATCAGCGTCAATGCCGCCAGTGCTCTTGCAGACATGGTTCCACCTGCAATAATTTGCTCACAAGGGTTATATAACAGCCCGCAGCCGGGCTTGGGCAAAAGGGAAAAAAAAGAAAAAAGCAGATTGCTTACTTCTTCATGCAGTCGTCCTTGCACACGAACGGCATAATCCCGAAAAGCAGCATCAGCACGCCCACGAGCAGCCATGGGTCAAGCATGAAATAGCCCATGCTTCCGCCGATGAGCGCAAGCCCTGCCAGTATCATCAACACTTTTGCATACATATAGTGCCCCATACAATTTCCCCCGGGCGTTCATCAGAGGGCATTACTGGATACTAGTATGGAACTGCCCTCAACCTGTCGCCCAAGGGCTATTCTCATGCTTTCTTTAAATAGTTTTTGCTACTTGTTCGAATGCCAGCCCAAGGGGGGTTGCACCCCCTTAGTCCGGCATGTGCATTTTGCCAAAGCAAAATGCATCAGATGTTGAACGCGCAAGCGTTCAACAATTGTCGAGCTGGGCTCGACAAGTCATCGAACGAAGCTTGATGCTGACCGCCCAAAACCCCCGTCAATTGTTGCTATTTATTTGAGATCCACGCCAAAATGCCAAGCGCGAGCGCGGCAAACAGGTAAGGCAGGAAGATGAAGAACCCCGGCCTGCCATACGCGCCGAAAAAGGTCTGCACAAGCGGGTTTGACGAGATGCCGAACATCAGGAATGCCACTATTGCAAGCAGAAGCGCAAGGGTGAAGCTGCTCTTGAGCTCCAGGTAATCCTTCAGGTAAGTGTAGATGAGGATTATGGAGAACGCGATTATGAGGAAGGAAAGGCTGCCCAAAAGCGCGCCCATGTCCATCATGCCTGGCATGCCGCGCTTGAAGGGCACGAGCACGTCGAATGCCACGAACGAAAGCAGCGCGGCGGCTACGATGATTACGGTCCCCATGAGCGCTTTCTTGGAAAACCCGTTTTTCCCGTCGTGCTTCCTAACGCTTTTTTTTGCCATGCTTACCACCCAATAGTTCCTTCAGGTATTCGCTTTGCTCCCACTGAGGGGAGATGAAATATATCGCGCCGTACTTTCCCTGCGAGTCCAGCACGCCGTTCTTCACCAAAAGCTCCGTGTGCGCCTGCACGGACTTGTAGTCCATGCCAAGCGCCATTGACAGCTGCCGCAGGTTCATCGGCCGCCTGTCCAGCTCCAAAAGTAGCCTCACTCTCGTCGGCCCCCCCTTTGTTGCTGAAAGGAGCCAGAAAAGCAGCCTGTCTTTTGCGTCCATTGGACCAATTCCGATGCATAAAAATAAAAAACAGGGGCAGTTACCCTGCCTCCTGTGCCATTTGGCAGCCGCCTGCCCTGTTTGCCTTCTGGAAGCCCTTGCCGAACTGCGGCGCTTTCTCCCTCATCTGCTCCATTTTCTGCCTGCCCAGCTCGCCCATCTGCTTTTGCAGATCAAGCGCCTGCGCATAGTCGCCGTCATCCATTGCCTCCATCATCTGGTGGCGCAGGTTGAAAGTTTCCTCATCCTGCAGCATCCTTCCGCCTAGTCCGTATTCCTCATTCAGGCTTTTTGCGGAGGCGTAGTCGCCCTCGTGCATTGCCTTCATGAACTCCATTCTCACGGAGTCTGCCACGTTGGCCGCCTTTTCGCCAAAGCCCATTCCAAATCCGCTGAAGGCAAAAACCGAGCCCGCAAGCGCGAGCACTGCAAATGCACTCAGCAGCATTTTGTTGTTCATTCAATCACCTGCCTCTGATGAATTCAGCGGCTTATAAAAGCAATCCCCAATCTATCCCCCAAATTCATTCCGAATGCCGCGCGCCCCGATTTGGGGGTTGTTTTGGCGTTCGTTTATATACCTCACGGCAGCGATAGGCTTCCATGGCAAAAGCCCAAAGCGTGCTGAGGCTTAGGGAGGTCTCCAAGCTTTACGACGGGGAAACGCCTTTCCTCGCGCTTGACAAGGTCAGCCTTGACATCCGCGGGGGCGAGCTCCTTGCGATAATGGGGCCTTCAGGCAGCGGAAAATCAACACTTTTGCACATGCTCGGCTGCCTTGACACGCCTACAGGCGGAGAGATAGAGATTGCGGGGAGGAAAGTGTCGCAGATGAACGATGACGAGGTGGCGGACGCGCGCCGCGACACCATAGGCTTTGTCTTCCAGGCGTTCAACCTCGCGCCCACGCTAACTGTCTTCAAGAACGTGGAGCTTCCCCTCATGATACGCGGGATGCCAAAGGCGGAAAGGGAGCGCATAGTGCGGGAGAACCTCAAGGCGGTGGGGATGCAGGACAAGGCGCAAAACCGCCCGAGCCAGCTTTCCGGCGGGCAGAAGCAGCGCGCCGCAATCGCCCGCGCGCTTGCCAACAGCCCCAAGATAATAATGGCGGACGAGCCCACGGGCAACCTTGACAGCAAGTCAAGCGAGGAGGTCATGGGGCACATAATCTCGCTGAACAGGAAAATGGGCATCACGGTGATAATAGTCACGCACGACGCGCACCTTGCGCAGAAGGCGGACAGGATAGTCAGCATAATGGACGGCAAGATAGAGAAGGACCAGAGGAAAAAGGGGGGTTGACATGAAAAAATCCAATGCAATTTTCGCGCTTGCGGCATTCGTGCTGCTCGCATCTGGCCTCGCATTCGCAGAGCCGATTCTGCAGATCACGGACTATGTCACATCGCCGTCGGAAATATACGCCGGCACGGTGGGCTACGTGCAGGTCACGCTCTACAACTCCGGGGACACGTCTGCACTAGGCGTGAACCCGCGCTACACCGTGAATGGGCTGTCCATGTCCGCCTCGATTGGCGATATCGGCTCCAAGTCCACGGCGCAGGTGTCGCTGCCCTTCAAGATAGGCGAGGGGCAAGCAGGCACAATACAGCTTTTCAACGTGGACATATTCTACAGCTACACCAGCAGCTCGAGCGTGGTCTCCAAGAAGACCTCGCTTTCCATACCGCTGACTGTGCAGCAGTACTCCCCTCTCGTGGTGCGCACCCTTTCGGTTGACAAGACGCAGATATCCGCGGGCGAGGCCCTGGCATTCGACCTTTCGATCACCAACACGGGCGGCGTGGTGAACAACCTCGTGGTAACCATGCCCGAGAACTCCACCTTCTACATCGACGGCTCCACGCAGGTGAACGTGGGCACGGTGCCGTCGAATTCCACGGTGGACGCCACGCTGCACCTGGTTTCCGGCACCAGCACGAAAACGGGCACCTACAGCCTGCCGCTCATCTTCACCTACCAGGATATGGCAAGGCAGCCCACCACCAAGACGCTTTCAATAGGGCCAATAAGCGTGCTTGACACGTCCGTGCAGTACAGGCTCACCCTCACGCCCAAGGAGACGGTTGAGATAGGGGCCGAGGTGCCTTTTGACCTTTCGCTGCAGAACAAGGGCACCTACCCGATTTCCGGGGTGGTGGAAATAGACGCCACCAGCGTGTTCACGCCAATCGGCATGCAGAGGATTTACTTCGATTCCGTGCCCGCGGGGAAGACCGCAAGCAAGGAGATAATGCTTGGCGTGGGCTCGTCCGCAAGCGCAGGCTACTACACGCTGCCGCTCAAGCTCACCCCCAGCACTGGGCAGGAGCTCGAGTACGACGTGGGGCTGATTGTGGAGGCGACGCCGGAAATCACGGTCACGCTTGACCAGAGCGGCACCAGCCCGTCCGTTGAGATAGCAAATACTGGCAACTCGCAGATACGGAGCCTTTATGCGTCGATCACTCCTGCCGGCTCATCCACGCCGACAAAGAGCTTCATAGGCACGCTGGACGTGGACGACTCGACCTCCGTTTCGCTTGGCAGCGCCGCAAACAGCGTGGAGGTGGAGCTTTCCTTCCGCGACAGCAGGAATGCGGAGCACACCATAACAAAGACGCTGCAGGCCACAGGCGGGAATTCCTCGTTCGTGGGCGGCGGCAGGATGGCGGGCGCAAGCGCCGCAGCAAATGCGACCTCCGGCTTCCAGCGCAACAACAGGGGCCCGCTGGGCTTCCTGACGGGGCCGGGCGGCAGCGCGGGCGCTGACACCACCACGCTCGTGATAGCGGGAATAGTGGTAATCGTGATAGTGGGCGGAGTCGGCTTTTACGCATACAGGAAATTCTGGAAAGGCAGGAAGAAAAAATAACCGAAATGAGGGAAACGATGAAGGAAACTCCTCCGCCAAGGCAGCGCGGCGGCGCGATGAGCGACATCGAGCTTGCCGAGCTTGCATTAAATTCGCTCCGCTACAGGAGCCTCAGGAGCTGGCTAGCCGTGCTGGGCATCGTGATAGGCGTTGCTTCCGTGGTTTCGCTCATCTCCATAAGCGTGGGCATGAACTCGCAGGTCTCAGGCAGCCTGAGCGGAGTGGGCGCAAACATAATCACGGTCAGCCCCGGCGGCTCGCGCGCAACCGGCATGGGATTTGGAGGGGGCGCCCCTTCTGACGGAGGGCAGCGCATGGCGTTCAGCTCAAGCGGGCTTGGCAGGACAACCACCAGCAGCGTGCTAACCTTCGACGAGGCGGACAAGCTGTCAAGCGTGGAGGGCGTGTGGAAAGTGGACGCGCAAATCACCAGCCGAGCCACAGTGGTGTTCAAGAACCGGAACTCCTCACTCACAATCGTTGGCACAGACCCCCAGGCATTCCCTGACAGCGTGGGAAGCGCGATAATGACGGGCAAGTCGCTTGCAACAAGCGACCTTTCCACCGCAGTGATAGGCTATTCCGTGCAGGAGGAGTCGTTCGGAAACGTTAGCATGCTGAACAAGCAGATAAAGATAGGCGGCTCCACCTTCCGCGTGGTCGGCATACTGAACAAGACCGGCACCTCGCTTTCAGGCTCGTCCGACAGGACCATTTACATCACGCAGAAGCGCGCCAAGACGTTTTTCAACCAAACGGACTCTGTCAGCAAGATAGTGGTGATTGCCAAGGACGGTGCCGACCCTGATGAGGTAGCAACCGCAGTCACCGAAAAGCTGCTCGCGCTCCGCAGGCTCACGGAAGCAAAGCAGGATTTCACAGTCACCACCGCGACAAGCATGCAGGAGGCGATTTCCAGCATCACGAACACGCTTGGGATTTTCCTCGGGGGGATTGCAAGCATCTCGCTCATAGTGGGCGGCATAGGCGTGGCGAACGCGATGTTCACCTCTGTTCTCGAGCAGACGCGCTACATAGGCTTGCTCAAGTCATTGGGTGCGCGCAGGCGTACCATAATGAAGCTCTTCCTTTACGAGGCTTGCATGGTGGGGCTGGTCGGCGGCATAATAGGCGTTGCGCTTTCCTTTGTCGCCTCGGTTGCGCTCTCATATTTCGGGCTGCCCTCCAAGATAACGCTTGATCTCGTGCTTTTGGGCCTGGGCTTTTCGCTTGCAATGGGCGCAATCTCGGGCCTCATACCCGCGAGGAACGCATCATCGGTCGCGCCAGTGGAGGCGTTAAGATATGAATAAGATTGCTGGAATCGCGCTCATACTGCTTCTCGCGCTTGCAATGGCGGTGGCAATACTGGTTTTAGGCTGAGCACATGGCATAAAAAGCCGGCGTAAAAATCCCGAAAAATAACAAGCGGGCGGCGTTTAGCCGCCCTAAAAAAAAGACTATCTCCTTCTCTTGGCTTTTTTCTTCACGGTCTTCTTCACTTTCCTCTTCGTGATTTTCCTTTTCTTCATTTTTTTCTTTGCCAAACTGATCACCTGCACCTAATTCGCACTTCCCATATATAATAGTTTCATTCGCGCGCAGGAAAATCCGCGCGGAATTTTCCCAAAGCCTTGCAAAACAATAGCATTTTATAAGCACCGGCTGCATTTTTACCTCGGTGATTTGAATGGCAGGGAAAAACAGCCCACAAAGCGCGTACGCGCCAATAGCATTTGCAATAATGGTTGCTGCACTGGTATTTTCAGCGGCATTTTACTTTTCGCCAGGGAAAAGCACGTTCCAATACCAAAACGAGCAGCAGCACACGCTTTCGGTAACTGCTGACGCCATGCAGGAGGTTGCGCCCGACAAGGTGGAAATAACCCTTTCCGTAATAAGCCGCGGCAGCGACCCGTCCGTGCTGCAGGAAGAAAACGACGCGAAGCTGCGCGCCGTGCAGTCAAGGATTGTTTCGCTTGGCGTGCCTGAGAGCAACATAAAGACAACCGGCTACTCGCTTGACAAGGTGCAGGAATACAACAAGACAAGCGGAGGATACGAAGACAGGGGGTACGAGCTTCGGAACACGCTGCGCGTGGTGAGCTACGACGTGTCGCTTGCAGGCAGCATAGCAAAGGAAGCCGTGCAGAACGGCGCGAACGACGTTTCAGGGATAAGCTTCATGCTTTCCGATGCAAAGCAGAAGGAGGTTTATGGCCAGCTGCTTTCGCAGGCCGCTTCGCAGGCAAAGGCAAAAGCCGCGTCAATGGCATCCGCGGCGGGCGTTCAGCTCACAGGCCTTAGCCAGATGTCCGAAGGCTACACTTACACCGAGCCGATGGCAAACTCCGCATACCGCGTGAGCGCGGATTCGCTTGCGGGCGGCGTGCCCTCGCCCGAGGTCTCGATTTCCGCGGGGCTGCTGCGCGTGCGCGCATCCGTGAGCGCCAGCTACAACGTGGCCGGCTAGCCTGCCTTCTCGGCAAAATAGCGCCCAAAGACAATTCTTGGCGACATTCTGTTTACTTTCAGGTACCTTCCCAGCCCTGCCCTGTTTATGTCTCCGCTGTTGTTCAGGCAAACGTCCCCGCCATGCGCCTCATCCGCAAGCGCCTGCATCCAGAACCTGCCGTGCTCGGCATTCCCCGCATACCATTCCGGTATGTTGTGTGTTATTGCGCCTGCTATCACAAGGCGCAGGCATTTGCCATCATCAATCATTTTCCGGACCGCTTCCCTTATCACGGCATTCCTTGCCTTGGCGCTGAATGCAAACCCCTTTCTCTTTGCCTCCCTTTCGGCATCCGCAAGCGCCTGCACGGCATAGCCTGTCCTCGCAGCCTCTGCAAGGTGAACGGAGTAGGAGCCTATTTTTTCTATGAAGAACTTTTCCACTTTGCGCCTGAGGGGAAGGCGCGCATCCCCACCAACAAAACACGGAAGCGGAATTGCGCCCGCGTCCTGCGGCTTGCCTTTCCATTGGATGGGTGCGGGCTTTTCCTTCGGCATTTGCACGGGGCCGCAGCCCTTGCCGAACTTCACAATCCCGTCGTTCCTGCCTGCTTGCTCAGGGTAATGGTGCAAGAACCAGTCATCCCAGTCAGGGTAAATCCTGATCGCCTTTTTTCTCATCTCATCATTGCTGAGCGTCGAGGGCTTTGCCATGTCCCCTGGCATAATTTCAGGCACAGCCATCTTCACGATTATGAATGCGTTGTTGATGTATGATTCAAGGGCTGGCGCAAGAAAATGCATTTTCCTTCCGTAAAGCTTGTAGGGCGTTATGCCCTTCTCTTCCTGCGCCCAATTCACGAATTCCACTATCCCGCCCTTCCTATTGTCCTCTGATATCCTTATTTTGCTTAACCTGCGCGTGGCGTGGATTTCCATCCCGCCGTGCCGGAAATAGATGTTCTTCCCGGCCTTCAGCCCAAGCACGCTGGTGCGAAGCTCCGGAGGCAGCCCGTCAAGCCAGGCCCCAAGCGCCGGCGGCTTGGGCTCCAACGCGCCGAACTCGAAGAGCAGCTTGTTAAGGTGCCAGCCATGCGGCGAGAATTCCATTTCCCACGGGAAAATCGTCTTGTGGGCCTCCCATGCCCCATTCCTGTTCCTGACCTTGTATTTCCCGATTTCCACCATTGCCTTGTCCTTCCGCAGCGCCCTTTCCTGGCCAGGGGTGATTTGAAGGGGGATTTTCTTGCCGGTTTCCGCGCAATATTTTTGGGCAGCGTGGCAAAGCGCAGGAATGTCTGGCATTGACGTGAAAAGCTCGAACCACTTTGAGCACTGGAATTTTGCAACCCCGTATGCGCTTCTCCCGAACCTTGAAAACAACGTTGTGTAATTTGCATCGCTGAAGTCATGGGTTTTCCAGCTTGCAGGGTTGCAGTATACCTGCCTCATAATGGCGGCATCGTGCGCATTGGGGGCATGCCCTTCCCGAAGCTTGCAGAGCACCACTTCCTCATCAGGCGAGAGGATGCCATCCTGTTTCCGCAGCGCCTCGTGGAATTCGTCGCACGCCTGCATGAGCATGAGCCTGTCGTTTCCCATGACTTGGTTGTAGCGCATCACCTTGCGCGAGTTATCCCTCGAGAATTCCTCCGCCGGGCCGTGCACTGAGCCGTAATAGTTGATGAGCCATGCCATTTTTAGTTCGCCGAGAAGCTGCTTGCTTGCCCTTTCCCTGCCCATTGCCTCGATTTCCTTTTGCAGTTCGCCCCACCAATAGCCGCGGTTCCCATCATCATCGGAGTATTGCTCTGTGACCTTGTAGCCAATGTCGCCTTTCAAAAGCTCGATTTTTCCCCATTCGTTCCTTTCCGCAAGCCCGGTTATTTCCCTGTTCAGCACGGATTTCCAATAGCCGCTTTCCGGGTTTTTCGGGCTTTTTGGGGCATCCCTGCCGATTTTTTCAAGGGATGCAATCGGATTTTTTGCAACCACCATGAATTGCCTGCACCGCACAATATCCCTGAAATAGCGCTCTGCAAAAGGCAGCGAAAGCTCGTGCCGGGAAAATCTTGAAAGCGGGCCGGGCTGTACTTTCCTGCCCTGGGGCGATTGCTGCGCATCCGTCACGGGCACTATTTTGGCTTCGCCGCACGGCACCCTCTTTTTTTGAGGCGCAGCCGGTGCGTCCAGCGCGGATGCCAGCCTGCTGTTGCCATATATGCTGAAGGTCATCGCACCAAATTTGCGCAGAAGTGTTTATAAAATGATTTTTATGGCTATTAGCGGTTTCATTTCCCTTCAGAAGCAGCCGCCTTTTTCTCTGCTTTCTCCGTGTCTGCGCGCGCCTTGTCGTCCGCGTTCTTTTTTACTCCTCCGCTCGTGGAAGGCCAGACTTCCTCGCGCGCCTGCGCGTCGCTCTTGCCTGCCTCGCGGAACTTGCGGTACTTTACGTGCCTGTCATGCTCGGTTTCCAATATCTCACTTTCTTTATCTGCCATAAAAACACCTTTGAATGAGCAACAATCCTCCAAATAAGAAGAAAAAGGCCATTCGTATCTATTTGCGCGCAACTGCATATAATATAGTGGGTGCTCTAGCCTGCCAAATCAAAATCCACAAATCCGCGCCTGGGGTCAAGGTTCACCAATCTCACGCGGATTTTCTGCCCCACCCTTGCGCCGGGAACTGCGCGTACCATTCTTCCCTCGACAGGCGGGACCAGCAATCGCGCGTAAAAGCCCTTTTCCGAAGCGCCCGTGATTATTGCATCGAATGTTTCGCCTACTTTGCCGGCAAGCAGCGTGGCAGACTCTGCTTTCACCATGAAGCGCTCAACGCGCTTGGCAGCCATTTCCCTCTCGGTGCAGCGCACCGCAATGCCTGACAGCTCATTCCTTGCGTAAGGCGTGCGCTGGCCTGCGAGCGTTGCTTTTATGAGCCGCTGTATCACCAGGTCAACATACCTTCTGTTTGGCGCAGTGCCATGGGTGTAATGCGTAACCGCCAGGCAAAAGTGCCCGATTGGAAGCTCTTTGTCATGCATGACATACTCGCCTGCGCCAATAAGCTTCACAACCGCAAGCGACAAATCGCCGAATCTTTCAGGCTCAATCTGCTTTTGGCTCGCAAGGAAAAGTGAAAGCGCCTTTGCGGAAGGCTTTCCGGGCAGGGAAAACCCCTTGCCGGAAGCAAGCAAGCGCAGGCCTTCCCAGTCTTTCGGTATCCTCACCACTCTGTGTATTGAAGGGATATTCGCCTTCTCAAGAAAGCCAGACATCACGCCGTTTGCGCCAATCATGAAGTTTTCAATAATGTGCATTGCCCTGTTCTCCTGCACAACTGCGAGCCCCAGCACCTTGTCATCCTTGATTACTGCGCGCGCTTCCATGGACTCAAGCTCAAGAGCACCCATCCTCATCCTGAACCCCTCAAGCCTCTGTGCCGCCTTATCCTGCAGGAATATCTGCTCCTCCATGCCGTTCACTTCCGCAATCCTTTTTGGCATCGGGCCGGTGCCGTCCAGCCACGCAGCCACCTGCTCATAAACCAGCTTTGCCTTGTTGCGGACTATTGCGCGGTATATGCCGCCTGGGCGAACCACGCCGCTTTGAAGCACTGCAAATTCCACAACAACAGCGAGCCTGTCCTGCCCTTCCGGAAGCGAGGAGAGGTTTTTCGAGAGCTGGTCAGGAAGCATGGGGAATGTCTCAATGCCAGTGTAAACAGAAGTTGTGCAGGCAAGCGCATGCTGGTCTGCGCGCGAGCCTTTGGGAACATAGGCATCAACGTCCGCAACCCCCACCTTCACAAGTATTTCTCCGTTTGCGCCTGCCTCGCAGCATTCAATCTGGTCCAAGTCCTCGGTGTCGTAATTGTCAATTGACGACCAAAGAAGCTGCCTCATGTCTTGCACGCCTTTCCCTTCGCGCAGGCTCACTCTTGACTGAAGCGCATCCACCTCGCGCTGCACGTGGGGGGAAAAACCTGGCAAAAATCCGTATTTCTGCATTGCGTCGCGCGCAACCTTATGAAGATCGATGTTCTCGAACCTGCGCGCTATCTTTCCAGGGTCGCGGATCCGGTATCCTGAATGCCCGCGCGTCTGCGCGCGGTTGCTTCCCTGCCGCCTGCTTCCCGCCTGCCTCGGCGTTTGCGCCCGGTTGCTGCCGCCCTGCCTTGATGCGCACTGCCCGTGTTTCCTGCCTTTGCGTCGGTTCATAAGCAATCAACTGCCAGTCTTCAGGCTTTTCGCCTCTTTTTTCTTCAGTTTGTCCAATGCTTCAAAATATTCTTCGTGGTTCACGTGGAATTTGACTTTGGTGCGGTAGAATGGCCCGAGCAGTTCCGCGTCAAGAGCTACATATTCGCCACTGCCGTCAGCGCCGAGCCTGGAAGAAATCTCCTTGTCACCAGGCAGAGCTCCAGAAAGGACTATCCAGTAATCTTTCCTGTTGTCAAAGGGAGAAAATGCAAATGCACATCTTTTGCACGCCACCGTTTTTTCAGGTGGGGGTGTCATACCCCTCAGTACGCTGTTAATCAGCGTCACTGCGATTGCAACCGGCACAAACAGGTTGTTGTCAACCAAAAATAATGCTATCCCAATGCCGAACGACGCAATAGTTATTCCATTCTGCATGAGGTAGAAGTTCTTTTCTTCTTCGGATTCATTGTCAGATATGCCTGAAAGCCCAAACATTATGCTCAATGTCCCCTTTTTAACTCCCTTTTCGTTGATTTTTCTGACCATTAGCAGATTAGACGTGAAAATGGCAACGAGCACGATGGCTGCCAGAAGCGCAACTGAGGGCAGAGCAGAAAGCAGTACCGAAGGAATGTCTGGTTTTTGCCACGAGTCCCGCAGGAAAATGAAGAAAAGGGCAATCACAATCAGGATGAGGATGACTCCCCCTGCGAATTGTTTTGCAACTGAATATTCGAAGCCCTCCTTGTTTTTTTTAAATGGCAAGTCGACGCTGCAATCATCCAGCATTCCTGCAATTTTTTCCAATGCTTCCTCTGCGGTTGTGCCTTCCGGCCACTCATTGTTTCTTTTCAGGCCGATTGTCTTTCCCATAAATAAAATACTCCTGTACAGATTAAATACCTGCTGCTGCGCGCGCAAACACATAGAATATTAAACAGTGCATTGCGAATACTGCCATGGGAGAAACAAGCCACGTACCAAAAAAAGTATTTTTCACGAAAGGGGTAGGAACCCACAAGGACAAGCTCACGTCGTTCGAGCTTGCGCTTCGCAGCGCAGGCATTGAGAAGTTCAATCTTGTCACGGTGTCATCCATAATGCCTCCGTTTTGCGAGGTGATCCCGAAAGCAAAGGGTCTCACCATGCTTAACGACGGCGAAATCGTTTTTGTAGTGATGTCGCGAAACGAGTCAAACGAGCACAACAGGCTGATTTCAGCATCTGTTGGCGCAGCAGTGCCTGCAGACCGCTCGCAGTACGGCTATTTGAGCGAATACCACTCGTTTGGAGAGACTGATGATACGGCAGGCGACTACGCGGAGGATTTGGCAGCATCCATGCTTGCCTCCACGCTCGGCATCGAGTTCGACGTGAACCAGGGCTGGGACGAGAAGGAGACGCTTTTCAAGGTGAGCGGGAAATTCGTGAAGACAACGAACATCACACAGTCAGTGGTGGTGGACAAGCAGGGCGAATGGACCTCTGTGCTTGCGGCTGCGGTGCTCATACTGCATAACTCCGAGAACGACGCTGGCAATGGAAAGGCGGAAAACAAACCAGACAAGCTGGATAATGGCAAGAACGACAAGGCTGCCAATGACATAAAGCCTGGCGGCGAACATGCGCTCGGGCGCAATTCGCCCGACTCGTCCTCGAGGACGAGTGGGCCACTTGTCGGTGCGCCGACAAGTCGGACCCCTGCTGCGGCAGGCGGCGACAGCAAAGCCGCTGAGGAAAAGAACGGCAAGCCGGCTCTGCTGCTTGCTGCGGAAAAGCAGTAGCTATTTTTTCACAAGCACGTCATAAGTTGGCTTGATCGCAGCAAGCACGAATATTGCCGCGTACGTTTCCCAGCCAAGCGACAGCAGCGGCGGCCAAAGCACCGCAAGCGCGAGCGCAAGGAAGAAAACGCTGATTTTCACCAGCCCCATGTCAATCGCGTCTATTTTCCCGGCTTTCGCATCAGCCCATTTCCAGAATCCCATAGTTCCACCTCACCAAATTCCAGGCATTAGCCTGTACTTAACTTTCGCGCAATATTCGTCATACCCTTCCAATTCCCTTCCCAAGACTTCCTCCTCATTCTTTATTCTCATGGCAAGAAGCGGCACGACGAGCAGGTAGGGCACAAGTGCAACGTACGAGCCCAGCGCCAAAGGGGTTGCAAGCGTGAACACCACCACTGCAACATACATAGGGTGCCTCACAACTGCATAAGGGCCGGTTGAGATGGCCTTCTGCCCCTTTTCCACCCGCACAGTCCTTCCAGCCCAGCTGTTCTCATGGAAAACCCAGAAAATGCCGAAATAGGAGAGGAAAACCAGCACCAGCCCGAGCACGCACACCTCTGGCGGCATATTCGACCAGCCAAACCTGATGTCCAGCCCTGGAAGCAGAAAACCAGCAAGCATAACCAGCGAGCTTAGCTTCACAACAAGCTGCTGCTCCTTTTCTTTCTCCTTCATATGGAACCTGCGCTCCAGGAAATCAGGGTCAGCAGCAAGGAAATAAACCAGCACGAACGCCATTGGGATGAAAAGAACGGCCAGATACGCCCATGCCTGCCAATAGTCAAGCGTGCCCGCAGGCACAAAAAGCATTGCCCCGATTATCAAAAGCCCGCCAAAATAAGCAAGCATTCCCTTCAAAGCAATTTCCATTGCGCACATAAAAGGAATTCGCGCGCAGGGAATAAAAAAGCAGCAGATATGCTGATACATTTCCTTCCTGAAAATCAAGCCAGCGGTTCCTTACCGCTGCAAAACCTGGTTCCTGCTTTTGCCGCAAGCGCACTTCTTTATCTTCGATCTGTATTTCTGCCAGCAATAGCCGCAGCAGTATGATTCCATTGTTTCACCTAAGCCATTTGCCAATGCTTTTCGCAGCCTGTGCTTGCCATTGAGAAATAAGCCACCCGTATTACACCCTATGGGTGTATTAAGCAACCTGCAACGGACGGTGCCATACCCGTATAAACCCCCTGCCCCAAATAAATACAGGTGATGAAATGGTGAAGAAAACGCCTATTTTTGTGGTCGCGCAATGGCAGCACAACAGCAAGGGGCTGTACACGCTAGTCAAGGTCGGAGCTGCCACCAAGTACGTGGTGAAAAAGGGAGACCAGCGCTGGACGCTGCGCATCGGCAAGTCAATGTACCGCCTCTACCCCCTCAAGGACTGGCAGAAGCACAAGAAGAAGGGATTGCCGCGCGCAAAGATTGTTCCGATTGGGAAGCACAAGCTCTGAAGAAGTTACGGCTTCTCAGAGGCTTCGGCAAACTTTACCGTCCTTTCCACCTTCTTTGCTGCATTCTCCCTTTCAGTGCACCACGCAGCAAGCTCAGCCAATTCCGCCTTGCTGTAAGGCATGTGGGTTTGCGCAGCTGCCGCTTTCACAAGCCGCAGGACCACGAGGTCCATGTATTTTTGATTGGGCGAGGTGCCAACAAGATAATCCATATCTGCAATGCAAAAGTATTCAATTGGCTCTTGCTTGTCAAACAATGCATACTCTCCGGGTCCCAGCAGCTTGGCAATTTTCAAGGACAAATCCGAAAACCCCTCAGGGTTTTCTTTCTTTTCCTTTGCCAAAAAGTCAGTTAGTGCGTTCGCATCAGGCTCAGCTGGCAGCGCAACCCCTTTTGCAGCGGCGGCTTGCACCACCCCATTCCAATCCTTTGGGGCTGCCACCACTCTGCGGATAGGGGAGCGATGCGCATTTTCCAGCAATTTCACCATTCCCTTGTTCGCGCAAATCATGAAATTTTCAACTATCATCTTCGCCCAGTCTTTCTCAGCAACACACAGCCCCAGCGTCTTATCCCCCTCAGCATCCGTGGCGCCCTGCTCCCTGAATTTGCTCAGCCGCAACGATGCCTCTTCCTGGAGCTTGATTTGTTCGGCTAACTCAGGCATTTCCTCAAATATTTCCGGCAACATCTCCTTATTCTCAAGCCACGCGCCAATTTCACCACTTGAAAGCTGCGCCTTGTTCCTCACGAATGCGCGGTAAACCTTCCCGAACCGCACATTCCCGCGCGGAAGCACGGCAAATTCCACCACGATTGCCAGGCTGTTGCAATCCATTGGAAATGCCGACAAGTCACTGGACAGCTGTTCCGGCAGCATGGGAAACATATCATTCCCCGGATAAACAGAGGTGGCATTTATTTTCGCATGCTCGTCCAATATCGAGCCTTTTGGCACAAAAGCATCCACGTCGGCAATCGCCACTTTCACAAGTATCTCGCCGCCCTGCCCCCGCTCGCAATATTCAATCTGGTCCAAGTTCTGCGAGTAGTAGCTGTCAATGGAAGACCAAAGAAGGTACCTAAGGTCGCGCAATTTCGAGCCCACCTTGTTTAGTGTGAATTCGTCGTGCGCATTTGCCTTTGCATTCACCACGATGGTAAGCTTGTGTTCAAAGCCGTATTTTTCCATTGTGTTTTGCGCAATCATCCTAAGATTGATGGCAGGCAAGCGCCGCGAATCTTCCTTCTTAGACCGCAATGCCCTGCGCCGCGCATGCACTAGGTACTTTGAGTTCTGGCGCGGCTTTTTCTCAGGCTCTGGCCTGCTCTGCGAGCTGGCCTTTTGCTTCGGGCGGGGCTTATGGAGGCGTGTCATGCCAAATACGCGCACAAGAGAGGATAAAAAGGCAACGGGCGGGAAAGGCAAGCCCTGAAAGTAAGCGGCAGCTATTCTTTCCCGAGGTCTTGGGAAGGAGTGACCACTCCATCATTATCAACGCTGCACCTGTTTGAGATTATGCCGGACATGACAGCTCGAATGTCCTGCCCGGACCTGGCTGCTTCCTTTTGGGCAACTTTCCAGATAATTTTCTTGTTCTCAGGCGTTGCCCAGTATTTGACAAACCCCTTTGGCGTATTCAAGTATGCCAGAATAACATGGCCTGACTTGCGCAGCCTGATAGTTTTCAACGTATCATTGCGCAGCTTGTCTGCAATCGGGTCTGCCATGCCTTCCCTGTTCGTGAAAAGAGCGCGCGGAGAGTGCCCCGGGCCAGTCCTGTTGATAAGTTGTAGTTTTTCCATGCTTCCATTATGCATATAAGTGCTTAAAAAGGTTATAGCGTGGTCTGCTTTCACTCGCGTATGGGCCCGTTCAGGCTCCCATTCTGGCTATAGCCCCTGCTTTCCCAATAGCCCAGGAAGGCAGGGTCGTTGCCAATCTCTATCTCGGTAATCCACTTTGCCCACTTGTAGCCGTACTTGTCCTCTGCCACTACCTGGAAGGGGAAGCCCTGTGCCGGCGGCAGCGTTACATTGTTCAACTTGTAGGCAAGCAAAATGCTATTATCCTTCACATAATCAAACGGAAGAGTGGACGAGTACCCGTCATAGGAGCGGAATATCACGGTGGTAGCGCCCGGCTTTGTATTGCCAATCAAATCGCTTAGCAGCACACCCTCCCAAAGGATATTCACATTCCAGCCCTCAACGCAGTACAGCCTTACCACTTTCGTGTATGCCTGGTGCGAGAGCACCTCACCATAAGTGTAATTTCTCGGGGATTCCACAAGCCCGTGCACGTTGAGACTGTAAGTTTCTTCATCCACGTACTGGGGGCCTGCAATGGAGTTCTCGCGGAAATCATTGACAGAGGACAGGTCCTTTCCCTCGTAATTCCTCACCTCAACGCCATCCAGCTGGATGGCTTGCTTCTGCGCGCAGCCAAAAAGCAGCAGGGCTGAAAGCAGGAGCGGCAGTGCCAAAAGAGTGTTTGCATTCATGGACAAGGTTGCGCATCAGGGGTTAATAACCGCTCTTGCGCGCAAATCAGCCGCTGGCCATCAGGTGATGTCAAGTTTTCGCAATTTCCGCAGGGTTCCCCGCTTGTAAAAAGCAATCGCAAACAACATCAGCAATCCCATGACTGTTGAAACGGTCAGGCTCAGTGTTTTATCTTCAGGAAACAAGTACAGGTCCATGAGCCCCCAAAGCCCCCGCCAGAAGCTCACGATTGCCAATGACGAGATGATTATGACAAGAACGTCACCCATGCTTGTTTTTTCAAATATTCTCTCTATCATGAATACCAATAAAACGGCTTATAATTTAAACGTTTCTGGTGGTCTTCGCTCTTCAAGCAAAACCCTTGCCTGCAAATGCAGCGCCCAACGCAAGCAGAATCATTGCCACTGGTGCGCAGGAAGAAGCCCCATCGCCGGATGAAGCCCCGGCAGATGGCTTCGCAGTGGCAAGCACACTGATTATATCAGTCCCGACCTTGATGGTGGCGCTTTCCGTGGCATCCAAAATAGACAAGTCCATGGTATAGTATGTCCCTTTGAAATAAGTGTCAATGAAGCACTGCATTTCCCCCACATCTGCTTCGCATATGTAATAATACTCGATTCCCTTTGTCGAGCTTTTTTTCACGATATTTTCATCCTCATAATCAAAGGCAATTTCCTGCCACTCAGACTGAGTCATTTTCTCGGCATTGATTATTCCCATTGTAACTTTATCATCGCTTGAATAGTAGGCAGTGCCGCCGCCAATACCCCCCACGGTATCTTGTGGGATTATCTTTAGCGCCCCTGGGAGAGCATCGGGAAATGCCGTTCCTGCCGCAGCCAGGCCTGCCGCAAGAAGCAAAGCCAGAAATAATTTCATGCAACCCAAACGCATCCAGGCCTTAAAACCCTATGGGACTGCCTGCGTAATACTTGGCAGGAAAGCCGACCTTGTTGTCAGAATAAGGCATCTGGAATCTTTTGCTTCAAATGAGCTGCAGGCAGTTGACTTTGTAGCCTGGGCAGTGAACAGGAAATTCACCCACGGCGATTCAGCTTATTATGACATAATTAGGCCTAAAATCAGGAACCAGGGCAAGGAAGAGATCTGGAAAGAATAAGGGTTTGGCGCTGGCGCTAATGGCTGAAAATTTGGCGGCCCCAAGGCGAGCTTTGTAGGTGCACCCTTCCGGTACACGCCCCGCGCTGCCTTGCGGCACCGCGCCGCCAGGCGTTGCCACCCGGCGGTTCCCTGGTCTTACCCACCATTTACCGTTATGCTTGGCAAGCCCTTTAAACTCTGCCTCACTGGCGTGCCGATGAATTCGGCCCCTTGGCAATAAGGAAGCTGCCTCTTGCAGAAAAGCCGTCTATAAACGCCAAAATCGCCAATGAGCTTGGCACCTGCCTTAATCTTCGGGGGGCTACGGCCCGATAAAAAAAGACATCTTCAGGCGCGCAGCAGCAACCCCAGCAGAAAAAGACGGCAATTTGACTGCTTTTCACTATTTGCCAGCCACGCGCCTGCAGCAAACGGGCAGGCCGAGAATATATTTATATTGCTTCTTCACGAACATGCAGCATGCGTCCCACAATCTTGCTTATTGCTGCGCTGCTCCTCATTTTCGGCTGTGCAGCGCTGCCCGGGCCTGCGGCGGAGGAAGGCGTGCCTGCCAAGTGCCAAGGGCTCACGGACTGCAACCTCTTTTCCTGCATGGAGAGCAGCTGCTGGTGCAAGGACGCGCCTGACAGCGGCGCGCTTGCCAGGCTGGGCAGGCAGATAACAAGCGAAGAGAGCGCAAAAGCAGGCGTTGCCTCCTACCTTGAAAGCCGGGGGCTGTCGCCAACAGGAATCCGCGCAATGAAGCTCAACAGCATGTTCTACAACGTCTTTTACAAGATTGGCGGGGAGGAGCAGGCGCTCACAATCTCCTCTGACGGGACGATAATGGAAACTGCGTGCGGGGTTTAGCCCGCCTCTTTTTTCGCGCGCAGGAAAGGCGTAAAAAGCCGAGCTCCAGCGCTTTCGCTGCGCAATAAAAAAATAAAAAAAAGAAGCAGCCGGCTTATTTTGCCAGCCACGCGCCATTGACAAACGGGTACGCCGGGTCGCGGAACGCCTTCAGGCGCGCCGAGCCGTCTGCCTGGCTGTAGTAGTCCAGATAGAACGCCCCGTCGCTTATCACCAGGTTGCCGTGAGCGGCGCTCCACTCCTTGTCAGCCTTCAGGCGCGCTGCCAGAACGCCGCTTTCAAGGTAGTTCTTGCCCCCAAGCGTCACCATGGGCGCGATTTGCGCCTCGGTCAGGCCATCCATTGCGGAAAGCACGTCGCTTATGTGGCTTGCTTTCACCAGGCTCAAAGAAGGCAGGTCCGAGCCCGACAAATCCCCATAGGAATACTTCTTCTGGCCAAAGACCACCGAGTCGTCCGCCGCGTAAATCTCAAAGGGCGCTATTCGCTGGAATGCGCGCGCGGCAACAAGCAGGTTGCTGCCGTCAATGTCCCTCGAGTCCAGGTAGGTTTCCAGCGTGTTGCCGCTGACGCGGTAGCCCGCCACGGTGTCAAGCGCATCCTTGAACCAAAGGGACGAAACCTTCTGCTTCTCAGCATTGTTCATCCTGTCGTTCGTGCTGGCAAGGGTGTAAATCACGTCTGCCCAGCCTATTGCCTGGCCGTTGTGCCAGTTCGCCCCGATGTAATTTGAGAGGTCGTATGTCACCTTGGCCGTAGCAGTTGCATTGGCAGGCGCTGCCACCCACTTCTTCCCGTCCGCGCTCCAGACAAAGGTGTCTTGCGGAACCGGTTGGGAAGCAGGGAATCTCTCTATGGCAAAGCCCCATCTGTACGGCATTTCCTCAAGCGTTTGCGGGTTGGCAATCCACGCCGAGTCGTGTATTGTGTTTTGCAGGCCCATCATGTATATGTTTTCTATCACGACCGGGTTCCACGAGTCTGCTTCATCGTGGAGGTACGGTGCGGCTGTGGCAAGCGAGCTTTTGCCCTGCACGCTTGCCAGCCTGGCAGTGTTGTACGAGCCTATCCCGATAAAGCGGTCGTCCACAATTCCCCGGACATCCTTTCCTGCGCCATAATTGCTGTCAAGCGCAACTAGCCAAATCCCGACCGAATCGTTGATGTAGAGCCTTGCAAGCTCATCGTTCGTGCTGTCCCATTCAGCCTCCGTGGCTGCATTGCGCAGCGTTTCTTCAGCAGCGGTTATGCTCGGGTTGCTGTACTCCCACCACCCTTCCTGGTGGTCAGGCGAAAGGAACATTGCGGACTGGTATTTTGATGCGCCATAGAAGACAGCCCCTGACACGTCGGCATTCCACTCCATGCCAACCGGGTCTGTCGTATACTGCGGCATGTTGTTGTAATCGTCGAATTTGGGCATGCTCACTGCAAACCCGGCCGCCCTCAGGTCGTCTGCCACCATGTCGGTAAACATCTGCTTCGTGGCTGTCGAGCTCGTGCCGTTGTATGCTGGCATGACAAGCGTGATTGGCTTGCCATTGTATGACCAGGCATTGTTCACCATTATGATGCCTTTCTCTGCCATTGCCTCGCCAAGCAGCGCCATTCCCTTTTCCTTGTCATATGCTATCCCAAAGGAATCAACTGCGGAAGAGATTGAATCGTAGCTCGGGTGCCCTGGCCACGGAATTGAAAGCACGGGGAACGCCTCCCCGCCATACACTTCCTGCACTATTTTGTTCCTGTCAATCAGGTAGTTGAGCGCAAAGCGCGCCTTCTGGCCTGAGAACGGATTGATGCCTGACTTTGCAGGAGCCGGATTCAGGTAAATGCCCATGAATGTTGATGTTGCAGGGTAAAGCGCAATGGCAGTGCCCGGGTTTGATTTTATATTCTGCACGTCATCCGAAGCAAGCGGC
>Ga0268276_1000419_pt1 | contig 50593 bp, 41 predicted proteins | sample saktaG_4_FD_190145 | JGI IMG/M metagenome (GOLD analysis project Ga0268276, IMG submission 190145) | Saline water microbial communities from Sakinaw Lake, British Columbia, Canada - sak_2010_1_5_45m | ecosystem: Environmental > Aquatic > Non-marine Saline and Alkaline > Saline ...
GGGTGACTATTCAGGGGTCACTTTGACCCCTAGGATCTTTGCGATCCTGAACAGCACTGAAACGCTGTTCAATTTATTTATGGCGTCTCGAATCTGACGACGCTTTTTTTCCAAGTTTTGTAGAGGAACTATTCCCTCCGCCTCTTCTGGCAACAGTTCTATGTGGAACTGTATGTCTCCCTCCTTCCAACAAACATAATATCCAATCGGATTGACTCTATTTCCGAGGGAAATAGAGTCAATCCAAAACTTATTTCCTTTTACGGCATTTTTTACCGCCTGGGAAAATATTTTTCTCTTTTGAGCATCGTTACACCGATGCTCAATCCCGAGGAACGTCATCTCGGGGTCTATTTTCTTTACCTCTTTCATGACGGCAGACATGCCGTCACTTCCGAGTCGCCACCGCCATACTTGTTCTTCACTGTCAACTGACAGGTGGTACAAGTTTTCATCTGTCACGTATTCATATAGCGTTCCCCGATCGGGGAACTCCGACCCATTATTCACATTGTATCCCTCTGTTCGACCAGATGGGTGAGAAAACTCACTGTATTTCCCCTTCTCATGCTGCATACACCAGAATGCCGATCCCTTCGGCACGAAAGCAAACTGAGGATTCGCCCTCACTGAATGATCATCCGTCCCTAAAAAGAACGGGATATCCTCCATATGTCTGATAGATATGGTCTGTCGACCAGTTATTAATAATTTCATCTCTCTTCCTTCTTCCCATTTCTGTTACCTGCTTTCGTCAGGTGTCCGATGGGGTGGGCGGATTTATTTAATCTCCCTCCGCCTGGGGAGAATATTAATATCCTTCTTGTGCTGAGGATCCCCTGCCACGCTTGGTGGCGGTTGCGTCTGCAGCACATAGCGGACATATTTTAATTCCCTCCGCCGGGGAATATGTAAAAAGAGAGCCTCATTCGGGATTCGAACCCGCTGATCAGCTGCCACCATGGAGAGGCTCTCTGCGGGCAATACGATACCACCCTCTTATCTATATATGACCGATTTAAGGCGTTTTCGCACCTAAAAAAGACCGCGGCAGTGGGAGCTGCCGCGGCTGGGAGAGTAGTCGTGAAGGAGGGAATTTATTTATTTACTACCTTTTAAATTATGCTGAGGAGCAGGATAATCCTTTGTCTTTTCGCTTTTTTTTTTGCCTTTTAGTTAATGCTGTAGTTTTGATTTTCATTGGACACTTCATGAATTAATCGCCTCCTATTTACCTTTTGCTCCCGGTTGTTACTAATCTATACCGCTCAGGATCTGCCTGTCTCAATGATTTTAAATACATTGGGTATCCAGGATGGTCGGGATCCCATATATCTAACTTATTATGCTGCTTGTTTTTTAAGGCAGCTACTCCAGTTGCTGCCCCTAAGGCGCTCAGTCCACCAACTATTAAATGGCTTTTTAATGAAGCCATCTTTATCATTATTGGACATTTCATAACATCTCCTTTATATTTCTAATAATACTATAATCTTTATTTCTGTCAACATTTAATATTTCCCTTTCTCCCCAGTGCCAAAGTCCTGCCCGAACATAATCCCCGTAGTGGGAGAATAGCTATGCTTCTCTTCCTCTGCTCCTTCGGCGATATTCCGCTGCATTAGTTTCTTTAGGTATCTAAACCCCAACTGGGTTGCCCATCCCTGAGTTTCCTGTGGTAACTGATTTATGCCTTTAAACATAATTTCATAGGTTGCCGGCGACTGCACCTTGCTGTTTTCTGCTTTGATTTTTGATAGCAATGCAGTATCCCCCGGAAGAAAGTCCGTGTCCCCGCCTCTTATGATCTTTCCATACCTGGTTAATCCCTCTACCACTACTTCAAGCGATCTTCTGCTGGCGTCAGGCACGTTACTCTGTAATTCTTTGACCATATACTCCTGGGCTTTATCCAGTCCTTTATACCGGGCTATTTCTTCTGGCTGTATTGGCCCGTCAGATAATGGATCTCCCGGAGAGACCTTATCTCCAACTGATATCAACACCCTATTACCTGGTAATGTGTAATATTTATTTCCGTTTATAACTATGTTATGCCCGTTCAAGCTATCCGGGGTTATGCTGGCTATTATACCCTCTTCCTTAGATAGAGTAGCCTGCTTTGGCAGAATTTTATGCATCTCCAGTATTTGCTTAATACGTGGATATCCGCTCGTATTTACACCGGCACTACCTCCCGTATGGAAGGCTTTCAACGATCCAGTATAAAGCGGAGCCACGATAGCATGGGAAGAGATCACGCCTATATTCTCGCCTATATCCATCAGCTTATTATCTTTATTTAGCCCATAGCCCATTGACGGCAACGCCCCGTCTGTATCTGACGACCCCATGACCGTATATACAGGTAATTTATTTATCCTATTCTTTTGTGCTATTTTTAATATAGCGGGCGTAACTGCTGTATCTTTTTTAATTGTGAGCTCGTCGCTAATAACAATATCTCTACCAATAATCCTATCCAGTATATCCCTGGGGCTATCAACAGATAATTCGATGACATTCATATGCTTGTTTTTTATATTTCCCACCACTAGCTGATTCTCTGTCATCAATAACTCATTAGCTAAAGCTCCGGGCATAGCGGTCTCCTGTGACCTGGATATAATCCCTTTCCTCGCACCTGAAGCCGCAGACCAGTACTCCCACGGGTCTAATCCTTCCGCATATCCGTGCTCGATCGGAGTGCTGATAACATTGTCCTTAGACCCCAACGGCGTTAACACTATGTCCCTAAACTGCGTTGGGTTGCCTCTCGCCTTCGCGAGCAGCATGTTGCCGGTAGAAGTAGGGTGAATTTTATACTCTTCCTTCAACTTCTTAATCAGCTCGTCTCCGTAATCGTCATAAAGCTTGTCTATGTCAGCTTCATCGCCTAAATAATGTATATCCCGCTTAAGATTATTTAATACCTTGGTTGTGATTTCTGGCATCGGGGCTATATCTGACAATCCGATTGTATGTCCGGAGCGATAGATATAGTCATCTCCCAGCAATCTGAGCTTGTTCATTACGTCGCCAGTATTTTTAATTCCCTCTTTGTCCATGCCGGATAGTATTTTATACAGCTCATCCTTGTTTGTCTCTTTTTTTATGCTATAATTAGGAGGCAAGATGTCATTTATCTGTTTTCTGCCTTCTTTTGTCTGGGATAATAGGAATAAACCAGTTGCGGCGGCATGGTTCGGTCCGGTCAGCAGCTCTCCTGTTGGCTCCCAGGATAGATTTCTGGAAGGCAATAATTTATAGGCATCCTGTATGCCCTTTTGGGTTACTGGTACATGTATAGAGGCGCTGTCCCCGTCAAAATCCATTGAAACGTTCAATCCAGCTAATAAATTCGGCACCCCAATTTCCTTGCCAGCAGAGAATATTGGCCATAGCGCATTGATCGAAGTATTACGAATACTGGGCGCCCGATTTATCAGCACCGGCCTGTCCTTGCCCGCTTGTTTAAGTGCGGCGAAGGCGACGTCTGTCCTTTTCGCGATGTGGCTGTCTATCTCCTCGCGTTTATATCCCATATCCCGCAGCTCTTTCTCGATAAACGGCTGGTAGATTTTATACCCTATTTCCATTGGCAGCCTAACTTCATCGATGCCCAGCGTCGGATCTGGGGCTAACGTAGACCTTCCGGTCAAGTCCTGTCTTTTCCTTATAACGTTCTGCTGGAAGTATCCGCCTTTAGGAGAGTTCTTCCCGGCTATCGTCGTAAAGGCGTTATGTACTACTTTCTTATTGTCCGTGGGGGCGTCAAAGCCAGATAATTGCTCAACGCTTCTATATAAATTATGCTTAATGTGGGCTATTTCGTCTTCTGGGAGCCCTTCTTTTATTGCTTCTTTAAGGGTATTATTCGCAAAGCCGATGTCTTTTAACAATAAGTTTATATCCGGAAGGCGTATGGTCCCGTTGCTTAGTTCAGCCGGGGATCGATACATGGCGGGGATAACAGGCACCATTTGCTGAGTAAACGCATCAAGCGGAGATACCCCGTCATTGTTTAGCGATCTCAGTATTTTAAGCTCTTTGACTAGCTTGTCGATGACGCGGGGGTTAGTCGCCGGCTTTATTTCTTCCTCTATCTCCAATATCCTTGCGGGGACATTGATGTTATTGAGCCTGTCTATTATTTGCTGCATGATTTAACCTTAATACTCTAATTTACCAAAAGTATTTCCTTTGCTTTTAAGAACCTTGCTCGCATCGGCATTACTTAGATAATCTTTCCCGTATTGTTTTCCTGTTATGCTTTTTATAACTGGAGATTCCGCCTTATTCCTGATCTTCATAAATCGGTTTTTATATTTCCCACTTAATCCCCTCATTAAATTACTTTCTCGTGTTATGATATCGGGATGTGCGTGCATCGCCTTGGGCATACTTGTACCGAATAACTTTTTACTGATATGAAACTTTATTTCTGGTACCTTTTCTATATGTTTTGCCTCCATAAGTTCATGCCTTAATGCTATATCTGGATGTAATCCCGTAACCTTATGAAAACCTTTCCCTAACAATGATTTTTTATTATATACATTAATACTTTTCCCTTCAAATAAACTACTACTAGCGTGTGGCCCCATTAGAGATTTCACCTTATCTTGTGGATCGCTTCCCCTAAATTTCATTTTATTAAGCTCCCATCCTTTATGCCTTAATTTATTCAACAACCGAGCATTGCCTGTTCTTATTCCTTTTAATATTTCCCTATCTCCCTTTATGGCTTTAGTTTTTTTAATGTTTTCCATGCCTTATCACTTAACTCTCCCCATACTCTTTTAGGGGGTAACCATGCATTCTTGTTAATCCCCATCTTTATCATTACTGGGCATTTCATATCACTCCTCCTTTCGTTTTCAAATAATCTATACGGCTTTTTAGCATATTCGTCTTTCTTGTCAAGGAATTCCAAAATGCCCTGCTGTCCATAAAGTCCATAGTTTTATGGTTCTGTTCATTATAAACTGTTAATTTCTTCGCTCCTGTGATCAAGCTTTTACACCTTATGCCTCTCTTCAATAGAACCCTTTTAGCGTTGTTGAATAGCATCCTCTCGCTGGAATGGAATAGGACATATATTGTATGATCCGGTGAGATATATTTCCGCAATTTACGGAAAGTGTTTGCGCCCACGAAGAGAGCCATTTTATTGTCGATGAGCGACTGCTTGTCTTCTATGTCTTTAATATACACAAAATCAGGGCATATTATATATTGGCTTAGTATGAACTCCTTTTCGTCCTGATCCGCATAAGAGGAATAGAATATCACTTAATCTCCTCGAGGAACTCGTTTTCCGTCATGTTCAATAATGACTTTATCGCCTCTTTGTACGCCGGGGATATGATCCTGCTATTTAACTGAATATGATTGAATTTATTGCCCCTTAGCCCGCCTGCGTTATCGCCAAACAACCCGTCCTTGTCCGGCGATAGCTCTATCCCCTTCCCCTTAAAGGTTTTAATTGGGTTGATAATTTCGCCGTTGCTCATCTTCAATACATCTTCATCCTTCAGGGGGGATAATTTTATGGATGACCCTTTGTCGACAGTATTTACTCCCATTGTCTGCAGGAGTGACTTGAATTTTTCGTACTCAAAGCTATTGCCTGGTGATTTTGGCACTTCGCCATGCTGGACAGCTCTCCAATATTCGGTATTTCGATTGTTTTTAACCGAGAACATCTCCTGCATTAACTCGCGCGGGTTATATGCCAGCAGGGCGTTCATGGTCAGCTTGTCGATAGATTGCCCACCCGTTCCGCCTCCTGAAGTCGGCTGATCATCTTGCGTGTATGGGCCGCTTAATGCTCTGGATGATATTTTCTTACTTACCGGGTGCTTTAGCTTGGTAATATACATTTTCCCGGTAGCAACATTGGGGATAGTTACCCCTGTTTCCGGATCAAAGATATTCTCTCTTTCCTTGATGCCGGCATTCTTTAATTCCTCTTCGATGATTGACCTATAGTCTTTCCCGGAGAAATTCTCCACCATGAATGGCGTGTTGGTTTTATATGCCAGCTTGCCCGCAGCGTTCTCTAATATCTGCCCTACGTTAATTCTCGGCACTACCCCATGAGGATCTAAGATCACGTCTATCTTCTCCCCGGTTTCTGTTACCGGCGTCATATCGTCTGGTATAATTAAACCTACAATCCCCTTATTGCCGTGTCGAGCTACTATTTTATCTCCAATCCTGAATTTTTCATTTGATTTAATATAGATATCTACCCCGTCTTTATTAATCACTTTATCGGTGACTGTGCCCTCGTCTTCATGATCCCATAGCTGGGAGTTGTCTTTGTAGGGAAGGACGGCCGACTTCTTTATTTTAGCTATCAACGTGTCTGACCCGGTAGATATGTTGTGCTGTAGGGTAGCGGCTATAATATCCCCAGTCCTAACATTTTCACCAATCCTGATTGTTCCGTCTCCATCATACTTCCCCAGATCATTCGTTTTTATTGAATAGGGCATATATGACTTAAACTTTTTTAAGTCTCCCACATTAATTTCGTTTAACGGTATTGTAAATTTATACATATGCCGAGACTCCAGCTTCTTGGCTCCGCCCTCCGACATTACTATGCCGTCTTCAAAGTTCCAACCTTTCCATGGAACATAAGCCGTATTCAAATTGATCCCATACACATATTTCCCGTCTTTCGTGAAATTACTATCTGCGAGCAATTGCCCCCGAGCAACCTGATCGCCTACTTTTACCCTGACGGTAGAATCTAATATAGCGGCGTCATTTAAAGGTATGTTATTAAATAAGGCGTGCTTATGAACCTCTCCGCCTTTTGCTTTAACCGATATGTTGTCTTCGTTTGCTTCCACTACTGTCCCGGAAACTGTTGCCTTAATGCTATACTTATCGCCTATTACATCCAATATAGACTTGCCATTTTCCATTGTTTCTACAAGAGGCTTTTCGGGGTTAGTTAATGACACCGCCTGCTCGGTCATTTTAGCAGATGTCATTCCTCTATTTCCTTGGTTACTCTGTAGGAAGGGAATTAAGTTAGATGAAATGTCAAACATTCCGGAAGCCGAGAATAGCATGTACTTTACATTGCCGGTATTGACATATTTCATTTTATCTCTGTAAATTGTATGCACCTTATCTGTGTTGACGGGCATCCACTTCCCGCTTTCCAGCTTATACTCGCTGGGAAACGCCAAGGGAATATCATATAGTTCCTCTGGGGATAAGTATTCTGTTTTCCCGGTATTTATGTTTATGACTTTAGTCTTAATGGCATTACCTTTTTTAATAGTGTCCATTGCAAGGCTCAATGTGGACCCAGCCATCATGCTATTGCCGCTCCAGAAAGGGCTCTCTTCTCTTTTGGTATAAAGTTTACCTCCTGGGACTTCTAAACAATAGACCATGTCATCATAATCCTTAGTATAATAATGATGCTTTAATGTACATCTCGCTTTATGTATAAGTAAAGACACTCCGTAAATATCAAAATATGAATCTTTTCTATTATCTTTACTCATAGATGTACTTGTAGGATATCCTAATGAAATAGCTAAACGTTCAAAACCATCAGCGAGTTTTTTACTAGAAGAGAAAAAAATGCGATGTTCTTCTTTAGAATTCCAATGTGGCTTGCCCTTGCGTTTATTCCCTATTTTTCCACCTCCAAGCAACAGGGTATCAACTAACGCTTGTCTTACCCCTACTTGTGCCGCGAAGAACTCTTCTGGTATCCACTTATCAGAAGATCGCCCAAATTGATGCAAATATGTAGCTAGCCGTTTATTTGAAATTACATAATCGCCATTATAAGTATAGCACCAATTATAACCTAGTTTATCTAATATTGTCTCTATCAAAAGGCATTTATCAGGATTTGCTTTACGTGACTGTGATATGGATACCCGATAGCTACCAGAACTAGCCTGCATGGAACATGATCCTTCTGACAGATACCACCCCATCAATGATGCCCACGATATGGGGTCAAAGCCTTCCCTGTTGTCTATACCAATAAGATTCGTTATCTTTTGGAGGCTTTTCACTGCTGGAATTCCTTCATATGGGGCATGCGATGCCCGATGCATCCTACACTTGCCAACAATATCCGACGCATATTCATAGCGATATATAGGATAATATCCTTTCTTCTTGTGGTCGGATGGCTTGCACCACATACGATGATTTGGAGTAACAAGATAATCCATAGTCGCTGACCTAGCCCCGTACATAGCCCCAGTGTAGTGTCTAGCTATAATCTTTATTGGCTTGTGATATTCAAGTTTCCCATTAATCTCGCAAGCTATTTTACTTTTTGGGGTGATATCCTTAAAATACATCCAGCCCTCAGAAGTAAACACCTTGGTCTTTTTACAAAAACATTCTGGAGTATGGTTAGGATCTAAAAACCCCATGTGGCTATTTTGCAATGTTTTCGCATCCTCAGGAATTGCAACCTGGCTGGATATACCTCCTGGGCCTAACAGGGTAGTCAGGTAGGCTGAGTTCTCTATAGAAGCAAGATTAGATTGCGGGGAATATCTTGATAGGCTTGAGGTCGTAAATACATGCTCTATCCCTCGCTTTATTTGTTCTGGCTTGATTATCTTGCGTATATCGTCTTCCATACTCATTGATCTCTTTATCTTCGCCTGGTTTTTTCTTGATAGGACATTGTTCTTTATCTCTTCCCCGATGATATCTTCTATGCCCATAACTCTTTTAAAAGCTAAGATATTGCGGTTAACGCCCTCTCCGTTGTTTTTAATGAGGTCGGTAGCGTTTCTAGCTGTGTCCAACAAATATTTCCCGGTTACCTTGTTATGTTTAGACCCTATAGTTATCTGGTTAATATCTGGGTCGGTTTCCATTTTGTCAAAATATGCCCGAATGCCTTCTTCGGCAGATCCTTCGCTATCAGGCATCTTATGGTATATTGCCTTATATATCCTACCTATATCTGCCTCTTTATAATTGCTGCTGCCTAGGTATAATTCCTTCCCGATAGCATCCTCTATATCAACGTCGGCGACGCCCATGATCTTTAATATTGGATACAGAGGCACCTTTCCTTGCCCGATCTTTAATCCGACAAATGCTTTTTCCGGATCAATAATAGTTCTAAAAGGGGAGGCGTTTTTTACATTATTAAACACCTCCACCTCTCCTGTTTCTGTTCTGTGCGGATACGCACCCGCCTTAAGCCTAAACTGCAAAGGCATATTGTATTGCATTCCGTTTACCATATATGTGTTGAGCTTCGTCATTGTCGGGGCTACTCCGATCTTTGCTCTGGTCTTCGAGATAACGTCTCCGGTATTTTTATCTACCAATTCAAAATTGGCCGTTATGGGCATCCCTATAGTATCTTTGTTTAATATTGCATCTTTTATGTCTTTCCAGCTGAGGGGGTCTTTATTGTTATCTCCAATCTTAACATTCGATAGCCTTAACGCCTTATTTTCCGTTTCAATAGGATATGCACTCTTTAGCCCCTCAATAATAGATCTTTTATAAGAGGCAATATCAAATACGCCATTTTCTGTAGGTTCTGCCATGTTATGCCCCCGATATACCCTGAGGCCTTCCGGCATAAGGCAGTATATTAATCTGCATATTAACGATAGATAAGGCAGAGTCGTCAATACATATTAAGCTATAGCTGCCATTGCGACTAAATTTATATTTTAGTGTCCCGTCGATGCTGGTCCTTAAGGTGGCTATTTTTTTATAGTTGCCGTCCAATATCTTTATTATATGAATACCTATGCCAAAAAATATTATGACTTCCATTGCACCCTCACATAGTAGACACGTAAACTATTGTTTACATCAATTTCATTAGCCCCAGCTTTCTTTAATATAATCTCGGGTTTATATTGATCAGAGTAATCTACCCTATAATCTACCTTTCTTATCAACTCTCCGGCATCAATATACTCATAAATGTATACCAAAGCATAGACATTATGAGATGCCGCTGCTGTTCCTCTTCTGCCTCTTAAAGCGGTAGTAAAGGTTATCACTTCGCCATATTCGCCCCAGCCTATATCTATAATTTCTTCATCAATTACAATATATCCCCTTCTTTCTCTCGCCGTTTCGTCGTCGGTATACGGCATGCGTGCAGGCAATATAAAGTCGCCATCTTCCGTTATGGTCATAGTCGCCGTTTCGTCGTCGATAGCTGCCGTTAGTGACCCCAATAAATACTTTCTATATAGCATATTATTGAGCCCGGTGACCCTGGCTCCAGATAAATGGGATCTTGGTATATCCCCTCTTTTGGCTCCAGTTAATGTCTTGGCATCTATGGCGTCATAAGAGATCCTCTCGCCATCAATATATATTACCCCGGAAGCAGGCAAAAGGCTAGCGTCGGCAACGGTTATAGATTCATCGCTTGACCCTATATCTTCGCTTAAAGCAGTTTCGCCGTTTACCACAATATTAAAAAATACCTCCCCCTCGATATCTTCTGCTACCCATAACTTCCTGTCTATTTCGTCCAGGGATAAAAGAAACGGACTCTCAATATATTTGCTTATTATCGTAATATCGCTGATATATGTATCATTTATAGCTCTATTTATCAAAAATATTTTAGTGTTATTATCGGCAACGGCATCCATCCCCGGGAAAGGCTTGCAGTTGGAAAATTTAAAGCGGATGTTTTTATTGAATTCGCTGATCTCCACTGTATTCACGTAATTTGGAGCCAGCAGTTGCTCGCTTTCTTCATCCGTGCCGCCAGTCTCCAGCAAAACCATTGCTACCCGTATAATCCCGTCGTCGTCATATACATATACCTCCTCTGGATTTTCAGATAATACTTCTTTACCAATTAAACCCGGTACCCATAAGGGAGACTCAAAATCTATCGCTGCCATCATTATTGTTGCAATGCCGTCTTCCGTGTCGGAGTAAGCGTTTCTGCCATAATATCCATAATCGTTGTAAGCATCCCAATCTGGATCTCCCGAGGACTCCAAAGAGTTTACCGTCGCCATAGCGTTATCTCCGGGCGACATGACTCCGCCATAGCACCACGCCCAGGAAGCATACTTCTCAATCAGATCATAATCTGAAAAATCATGGTATCCATAATCTGTGATGTTATACAATACCGGCTCGGCAAATATAAGCCCTATTATCAGGGAGAGATTTATTCTATATAAATATATATTTTCCGGGGTGTTATATTCATTCGGATCTATGTCAATTGGGGCGAAATCTTCTGCATCATAATATGCGATTGCGTCATAACTTTCGGGATATTTATTTAAATAGGGGGTACCCATCGCTGCCCATTTTTGATTTAGGTTGATGCGATATTTGCTTAACTGAGTAAAAACCATGTCCGATATATTCATATATATTCTTAACTTAAATTTCACGCTGCTGGCTATATCTGCGATAAATTCAATATAATTGGGCGCATAAATACTATCATTAGATATCGATGCTACCCCGGTCAGGAAATTTAAAACGAAGCTAGAATTTCTTGCTTTCGTGATAACGCCCGTGGTTTCCTCCAGCTCTCTCCATATTGTGCTCGGAATAGTAGTTAATTTTGAGCCATCTATTATCTTAACGTCAGGGCTGGCAGGCCATGCTGCTTCGTATTCTATAACGGGAGTGACTCCCGCCGCTGTTGCCCAGATCGTGCCCTCGATGCTTTGCCCTTCCGCTATTAACCCCTTATCCTCGGATGTTCTCATAAGAGAATAAAAGCCCGTCTCGGTAGTTGTATCTATATAGGCATAACTATCATCAATGGCAATGTCGTCTATCCGGAATATCCTTGCCCCGATAAAAATATAATACTCATATCCTGCCACTATGTTGTCGCTATTGCTAATATTGATTGCAAATTTATATCTATCTTCCTCATAGTCGTAATCATAGCTGGTTATTTCGCCGATATATTTATTGGCTAAGGAGCTCCTCGGCGATAGATCGCAGCATACATCCTGAAGTTTGTCCCCTTCCATAACCGCTATTTTACTCATTAGCCGGAAGAAATCTGTCCCTTCCGGAGCGCCCTCGGGGGTATAATACCCACCCCTTTTATCAACTATTCTTTTTATCATGTGGTAGATGATTGCCCTGTAAAGTTAGCAACGTGGGCATCTATTCCGGATAATCTAGCCAGTATCTCCCTAATATTTACCTTCATGGATTCTATATCAGCCCTAAGGGTATCAACGGCGGTGGACAGGGAGCTAAGATCGTTGTCGTACCCCTGTACCTGACTAATGCCGGCTATAAAATCTGCCCTCATTTGTTTCAGTAGTTCTATTGTCTCTAGATTGATTATACCCTCTTCATATGGGTTATAGCCCCTTGCGATCTTATCGAGATCCAAGGCAAGCTCAGAGTCTGCGCTGTTTAATTCATCAAATACATATATGACATAGCTTGACCATGCAGAATACATATTATGCTCGGTGATAGCCCTTACCCGGAATTTTATCTTTTCGTTGGGGCTTATAGGCATTAATAATGTCCTGAATTCTACGTCAGGCTGATCATCATAGCTATAGACGTAATCTCCATAAGAGTTGCAGCCGTCGGGCATTAATACTGGGGTATATATCCTGCTCGGTATATTAGTTATCTTGTCTATAGCGGAAGCATTTACCGGCATATAAAACACTTCTGCCTCGTATCTCACAATTTGCTCATTGTCAATTAGTCCTGGCTGCTCTATCGCGCATGCCGCCACAAACTTTTTAGCCGAGGAAAACGCTGCGGTATATTCCTGTAGCCCGGTAGATGCGTCGGTTAATTCAGTTCTTGCTTCTATCAATGCCGCTCTTAACTCCGATATTCTACGATTAATTGCGACCGCTTCAGTACCAGTGGCTCCCGCCAGCGATTCCTTCTGGGCGGTTATATTTGCCGTGATATTATCGACCCTACCCTTGACTCCCTTCGCCTGGTTTACCTTCTGGATAGCCGTGGCGCTCATATTGCCGCCAGTAGTCTGCTTGTTAAGCCATATCAGTGCGATCTGGCCTGCGTCAATAACGGGCGTGTTGGGGACATCTGGCACTCTCATGGTCTTGAAAAATCTGTCACCATTGCCATCGCCATAATTAATTATCCCCCTGGCTATTTTTTGGACTATCGAATCCTGCGAAGTTGATAGTTTCGCCTTATTTGTTTGCCGCATATCTATGATCGGAGACACTGACATAGTTATGCCGTTTTTATGGATCGTGGCAACCGTATCGTTGGCTCCTCTCGCAACAATGGTTAAGGCATGAGAAGAAAAAGAAAAGCCCCTATATTCCACTTGCTCACTCTCAATTAATAGCGTCCAGTCGTCCGGTACTCCAGTGCCCAAGGTGGATTGCGTTATTATTATCTCCTCATCATCTGAGTCTATGTAAGGTCTCGTGGACGGCTCGTTAAGCGTTAAATTGCTATGTCCCGTAAACGCCAGAGCGCTGCTGGTTAATAATATTTTAGCCAGCACTATTTTTGACAAATCCAAGGCCGGAGATATTGTGATGGCGGCAGAATCTTCGCTTAATAGGAATATTTGGTCGGTACCGCCTAAATACCCAGGTAAATATATTTCATGGTTAGATGCCCGCATCTCTGCTAATCCCTCAAGACAAACATACGCCGTGCCGGTGTAGTTTATATAATCCATGATATTTATCGTTATATCTTCCTCTAATACGATTAGCGTATGGTCTTCCGGAAGAGCGCCTCCCAATATCGCATATCCAGCTTTGATTTTAAGTTGCCCGGAACCCGGACTCTCTACCTTCAAGGATGTTTTAGCGCTTAACCCATCCCCGGTTACGTCCATTATCACGCCATATGATTCCAGCATGGGTATTATCCTATTGCTTATGTTTCTGAACATTTCAAGTTGGGCTAATTCAAAAGCATTCTTGCGCGTTATCTGAACATTGTTCTGGTGTATAAACTTATCCATATGCTCCCCTTATAAATTCTTTCTTACCATTATTTCTTCGCCCTCGCTATCGACCATGATAACCGGGTTGCCAAATGAATTCAGCACAACAAGATATTCATATGTTATGCATGATCCAGGCTGCCATTCATATTTATATCCGGAAGGCAACAATAATGTCAATATTTTTGTTATATTATCATAATAAAATGGGTGCAGCCCAACGATATAATCTAATATCTCCGCTATATCGTCCGCGTTGATTGCCTCTTCTATTTTTATGCAGAAGCCGTTATGATAAGGCAACGTCTTAATTAATATCGCCTTAGTTGTAGCCGGGGCATAGTCATAATCAAGTTCCCTATCGACAGTGATGTCCCATGATTTTATTACCATCATCTGCTCGGTACCGCCATGCCCGTCATTCACGGTGAATTCCCCGACATCGCTAGTATGGAACTCCTCGTATTCTATCGAATAGCCTTCAACTCTATATATTGACGAGGGGTTAAGAGCATCTTTAATGATCAAATAATTATATGCCTGATCTTCGATCCTGCTGTCAAACGATATTACTGTTCCTGATACGCTCGAAACGTTATGAACTGTGCTGTCTCCGTAATTACCCAGCTTTGTTTTTTGGATGATCGGCAGGCTATCAAGATCGGCATCCTTCCTTCCCTCTATATATATATTCTTGTCCGCCCGGCTGTTAACTTTATTGATATCCTTTATGTTCTTTAGTATTATTACCTGGGTATCGACATCGTCGAAATTATCATAAAGCTCGCTCAGGTCGCCATTGACCGTTAACTCATATCCGTTGTTTTCGTATTTCCCATCGGTTATACAATATCTCCCGCCTCGGTGCACCCTGCGGCCTATCGACGGATCGTCAGGGTCATACTCCTGGATAATATAGATATTCTGTCCATAAAAGTAATTATAAGCGCTCCCCACTTTAATCTTCCATACATCATCTACATATTCTATAGAGGTTGCTATTTGGGCCGCCTTGCTATTATGGCTTATTTCTATATAGTCCCCTTCTGCAAGGCGGTCGAGATAGTCATTCCGGTAAACCTCCAGGTGCCCATCGTCGTTTCCGGAAAGAAAATAGCTGGCATTGATTTCTTCATTATAGCTGTTATTGATCAGGTCATTTCTTAGCTTTAAATCTATGTCGGCATTAACGTTGTCCTTCCAGGTATTGATAGTATATAGCTTCTGTATTGGAGCAAATGCGGGGACGGCTGTGTTTGATATTGTTTCGCCCACCAATATTTCCTCTCTATCTTGCGTAAGTATTTGCTCGGAGTCCTCTCCCGTCCTTACGTATAATTCGCTATAAGAAGTCTTACTGTCCGGTATGCCGGATATCTTATCTATAGCGTTGTTGGACGATATCGCCCTGGCATATTGCTCAAGAACATACCTATGCCCGAATACCATATCATCCCTGTCTCCAACCGGAAGATCAGACAACTCTCCATTTTTATAATAATAGATATTGTTAGTTTCTGTATCCAGCACCGCCGCATTAAGATAGATCGATGGAGACCACCCCGGCAGCCTAAATACTGTTATATCTTCATAATATCCGTCGTCTATGCTTTCCAACATCTCCTTAACGTCACTGATATTATCTATTATTAAATAGTACTCATCGTTGATAAGCAATAGATCTCCCGTGTCTATATCCGCGGCTGACGTTTTATTGCTGGCTACCGTAATGCTCATAGTTCTTTTGCTTGTATACGCAAACAGCTTAACCGTATCATTATAGGTGCTTACCGGCATCACATAGTTATTATAAGATACCGTAGTCCCGATATTGGGGACTCCCTGATATCTCATGAAAGGCATTCCTGATAAGGCATTTATTACGGCTTCGATATTAGCGGTGGATGGTCCTATTTTCAGTATATTCCATACCAGCCTTAGGATATGCTTTTTCTGATACACATCAAACCCGGTAAAGTCTAAGTCTAAGAAGCCATTATTGAAATATATATCCATTAACTCATTTTCTTTAACGACCGTAGGGGCATATAAATATGTCCCTGCTGGCAATGCCTCCCAATGAAGAATATGACCATTTATGCTATAATCGACGCCTTCTGTATAGGCATTAACGTATTTGTTGACCCCGTCCTGCATTATAGGAATAGACAGGATATCCTCATCAAGCAATAAATCCTGCTCTATTGCTATCCTCTCCCATGGAACAGTCTTTGTTGGCGACATCTCTTCTATGGAGTATATAGTTTTATTTAACTCCTCCGCGGCGAGCTCGTTAACCGATTCTATGGCAGCTTGCCATATCAGATTTATTGACTTCCTGTTTTTCTGCAGAGACCAATAATTAGATAATTGCTTCCATAGGTCTATCGCCTCGCTATAGCTATTCTGCATCTAATATTTCCTTTATTTTAAATGCCTCCAACTTTGTTATTTCTATTACGCTTCCGGCACTATTTATATAGTTGCCAAGAACTAATGCGCCGTCCCTATAGCTGTCTGTTATGCTTAGCGTGGTTACAGTCTTCCCCTCTTCCTCCATATATTGTTTAAACTTTGTCCACTCGAGAGAATATCCCCCGTCGGCATTGGCTTGAAGGGTGTCAATGTAATCAGCAAGGTATGTAGCTGCCCCTATTACGCCGCTTGCTATCGAAAGCATGTGGATATTATGGTGTTTAACTAATATATCCTGCCCCTTAAATGAGCTATATATGTTTTCCGTGTCAGACTGTAACGCTTTAACAAGCTGGCTATAATAATAAGTGATCTTTACAGTGCCAGTAATTTCTGGCAATAGTTTAAGCAGATATATTACTCGCGTTGAGTTGCGGTAATTCTCATCGTTGACATAAAATATATAGTCTATCCCCTCTACCAGCTCAATGTCGCTATTTTCTGCTACCAGGCTGACGCTATCTATATACACTACTGCATGATCATCCATCTCTGATAAGCTCATGTAGTTTTTAGACGCCTCTACTTCTATTATGTTCTTTTTAATGTATTGGTCGTCGATATATATATCCAGACATGACCCCATATGTACCGAATTGTTAACTGACGCCATTAAATAGAATGTGTCGATAATCATTATTGAGTCTTGCGATATCGATGAGCCTGATGGATACTTAGGAGTGCAATAGAATTTAATGATATTATCTTCCGCATAGACGCTTTTGTCGAATTCCTCGGAGATCAATAGCGGATTGTTCGCCTCTATTATCGTGGTTGCCTCATTCGAGCTTAATACTTCCCATGCGGGTGTAGCGGCAGTGCTGTTCCAGATATAAAGATTAATCCCATATTCCTTGTCGTCCCCATTATACCCCTCGCCCACGCCTCTGATATATGCCCTTATTTTATCTGGGAGGTCATTCACGAACATTTCAAAATAATATGCAGGGTATTCATTATTGAGGTTTGATATTTTAAGCGCGCCCCAATACCACTTATACCCGCGCGTGTTTGACACTGAATATCCGAAGGCGTCCATGTTGGGGGTTTCCAGGTACTCGGCAAGTGGGGTATACGCGCTATTAAGAGGGAATATGTCTACTGCCGAGGACACCCCCGCCTCCGTCTCGCTAATTTTAAACGAAATGGCATTGTTGTCGCTTATTGTTAATTGATAGTAATACCTCGTGTCCTTCTTGATCTCGGACACAGCAGCCTTGACATATGACATTACTCCCGTATCAGACTCTATCTGATGATGGTTATAAATATCTGATCCGACCATATCGTTATCAACGATAAACACGTTGTTCGCCGCATTAGATATAACATCGCTCACTTCCGGAGTTACATTATTAGGGAAATAACATGATCTTAGTATTGCCCCGTCCACGCTGGCATAATGAAATGCTAACGCTCCGAAAGTCTTGGCTATGTATGCGAGCCCTCCCCCTACGGAAAAACCAGTAGTAGAGTTTATTATCACGTCAACAGTGCCGTCGCCGTTGTCTGCCCCTACGGCTTCCGATATATACGTGCTGGTAGTCCCGGGAGATGACGGTCGAAAAGCTACACCATATCCGCATTGGGCTTTTACTACCCCGATTGAGTTCCTTCTCACAGTTATGTACGCCATGCCGTCATAGCCCAAAATAACATCCGGGTCGAAGTCCGTTGAAAAGTCTCCGGTAATAATAATATTATTCTGCTGTTCGCTACCCAGCTTTTTAATTGCCACAGGGCTATAGTTTTCATATATGTTGCCATTCTGCTGCAAATAATGCTCATAGAACTTCTGCATGCTTAAATTTATCTTTATCTTTTTGCCACTAGGCAACTGCCGGGTTAATCCGACCGGCAGGGGTACGCTGTTATTGGCCACTGTTAGCCTCCTCACTGGTATTGCTGGCCGCCGACTCGGCGCTATAAAGGTCTACTGACAATGCTTTATTTATGGCAGCTAAGAAATTATTTATCCCGGTCTTTCCGATAACCTCTATCATCACATTGCTCTTGAAATCGGTGTCTGGCGTCCCCATAACCAGTTCGTTATTAATTACCATTACTTCCTTTGCGGTTAACGTTCTGGACAACGCCAGCCCGTCCTCTCCCTTCATCCATCCATTCCCAAGGGAGTACCCCGCGGATTCCAGCACTTCTATATATGGGGTTGGGGTAGTCTCAAAGTTGAACGTGATCCCTATTTTGTTGTATAGCTCTACTACAAGCGAGTTAATGCTTTTAATTATATTAATAACCGGTCTCTGGGTTGCGCCAAGGGCGTCATATGATATAATTTTGACTTCCTGCCCTATGCTCAGTCCTGTTACTGAGCCCAAGGTTATTGTTTTTGTTTCCACATCCCCAACATTGGATACTATCGTCTGGACTGTTCCTCCAACTTCTGAGCTTTGCTCGTAGCTTTCCTCAAGGATACTGCTGGTTGTAATTGTATCCTCTCCGTTATTTATATCTAAGATATTAAGATATTCCTGCTGGGTCAACTCTATACCAGAATCCTCATCAAGGGCTGCGCCTAAATCGCTCAAGAACACCTTAAACGCCCTGTTAGAGTTATACACTTCCAGAGTTCCCTCTATTGTTTGATACCCTCTAATCTTTCCCGAAAAATCACTATATAAAGATATCTGATCATTGGGGGCGGCTACATTGTATAATATATCCCTTTCCATTTCGTCGTCGCCTGCGCCTATTACTGTAATCCTGCCGACCTGAGGGAACTTTTCTTTAATCAGCCGGTATATGCTTGCGTGGTTTAAATATACCTTGGATATTAGCGATCCCCTTATGATAGAATACAGCTCTGATACTGTCTTGGCGGTAACCCCGTTTTTCATTGCGGCGTGCTTAAATTTGGCTAATGTGCTGGGCGGGCTATCCATGCTGCCTATAGTGTTTTCTTCTATGCTGGCCCCGGCCTGATTATATATATCTATAGGAGGGCTAGCATACAGCGTCCCGTATCTTACATAATCCGTAGAGTTAAACGAAACGGCGTTGGCGGTTCTAAATATTACCTTACCGGAATACAGCTGCGTGTCTTTAGTAATTGCTATAGTTTCCGGAGAGGTTAAATATAAATATACCTGTCCCCTGGTTGTGCTTCCCTTCGCGATATCAATAAAATGATTTCCTGCAATACGCAACAATTCTTCTACTGTGAAGTCCTCATAATTAGCCAAGTCAAGCGTCGAGCTCGAGTCGTCTAAAATGTCCTGGCTTAATTTAGTTTCTATCAAATATGATAATGGCACTATAAGCAGGTCATATAAGTTTGTGCCCTCTGTCACGTCGAGATGCTGCAGGGAGACATCCTCGTTAAACAGTTGAGTTAAATAATTTTTTATATCCATTATCACCTCATATATTTATCATTACTGCATTACCGTTCAGCATTCTGAACTCTACCTGTATTGATAAGGCTGTATTTCTGCTGCCTATGTCAAGGTTTTTAATTTTGCAGGTGTCGAACATTTCATCATCTGGTATATTTCCTATTGATTGCATGTTTTTAATAAATTCATTCGCATTTATTACACCAGTCATTATTCTTAATTCTATAAAATCTTTACTGCCCGTATCTCCCAATAAAGATATGATGTTACCGCAGTCATTGCCGATAAACTTCTTAAGCCAGATCTCTAATATTTTGTTCGTGCCGGCATTCCTGCGTCCGCTTGGCGTTATTTCATGAGTTAAAACGCCCGAAGCTGCTATAGTCATTATACTGATGTCATATTTCATACTATACTGTCCATCAACGCCCTTGCTCCCTCATCCTGTTCATCCATTTCGTCCTTAGTATCGCCATTTCTTGCTAATGATGCCCAGCTTACCCCGAAAATATTTACTATTCCCTCCAATATTGTTCTTTTTGCCTTATTCGCAATTACAATGCTGTCCCCCGTTATTGTGTCTACGATCTCCGTCATTTTGTATCTATCCTTCTGGCTTTTTGCGGCTAATTTGCACGCCTGTAACCGATCTAATAATAATAGCATTTCCTTGCCCGCTCCGATAAGCTCCAGCACTTTCGACGCCTCTGCGAATCCGCCTAATTCAAATAATGCCCCAGACAATATATTATCCACCAGCGTGCCCATGCCCAGATTCCTCATGGATTCTATCAAATTGTCTATAGTTGCGTTTTCATATTGAGGAACGCTCGCTATTATCTTATATTTATCATTAATTACCTGCTTTCTGGTCTCAAAATAATTTATTTGCTCATCTATATATTTCTTCGTAATGAAGCCTGTGCCAACATAGCTGGCTAATTTGATCATGCTCCCTATGCCATTGATGTTTGCCAGGGACAGGAAATCGCTCACATGAGGCCCGGTGCTTCCAGAATAATTATACCCGGAAATATCCTTAGCCATCAGCGTTTGTATTGCTTTCAGGGTATTATATATCGTCTCGAAATAGTCTAATTCCTGCAAATTAGCTATGGCGTTAGTTATTGTGATATCTTCTATCCACTTATATGTTTGATCCAGATCCTTTATCTTAATTTTTTGAGTTAATTTATCTACCCGGCCATCAATTAGCAGATTGCCCTCTGTGTTCTTGCCCGCAGGCGTAAAGAAGTCTGTGTCGCCATTTGATATTATCTGTAAAAATGTTTTATGCTCCTGTAGGCCGATCACCGCCGCTTTTAGCCTGTTGCTTATATTTTTATTATCCCCGGATTTATATTTATACTCCGGTATCATTACCGCCATTATGATATCGATAATTAGCTTTGACCCCGAGCTTTTTGTTCTATTCCCTATTACGTTGTCGGTGTCATCGTTTGGCATAATGGCAGCCTTTGAGATCTCCGCCAATGTTTTAGTCCAGTCTAATCCCTTTCCCAGCTTATTAATATTCCAGTCGGCTATGCTGGTAGACGCCATATTGCTTATTACCTGGTCGAGATAATCCAGAAATGGCTTTATTTTGCCATTTATATCTACCCCCATATACGTTTTTAGAATAATCACATATAGAGATAATAATCTCCCCCACACCTTCGTAAAGTCTAGCTGGTTGATCATGTCTCCCTTTGCTTTATTTAAAAGGTCCGTTGTTATTTTATTATAGTCTGGGGGCTTAATGGGCAATCCCTGCTGGTTGCCTCCGTAAGATTCGGATCCATAATTGGATAACGCGGCAGCTATGCCCTTGACGATGCCGGGAGCATTGTTGAGCCCAAGTATCGCCTCTGCTGCCTTAATCTTATTATGAGAAGAGTTATAATATTCCATGAAGTCGCGCGGGATTGACACGCTGTTATAGCATTCATTCAGCTCCAGGAAAGCTGACTTCAGCCAAAAGTGGTACATCTCGCTCAGCCTGGTGTTGCTCTTTTCCGGAACGCTGATCAATCTTTTCATATTTTTCAGGCAACTTAATATTGCGGTAATTTGCGCATCTTCTCTCTTAATAGATGCCTTCATTATATCTAATTGATATGATATTATATAGCATCCCCAATAATATGTATTTATGCCATTTATTGCAGATACTACCGCCGCGACCATCGCCTGCGCAATATCCGCAGCGTCAGATATCTCATCAAGGGCTCCTCCGCCTAATGTCTCAACCAAGTAATCCATTACTTTGTTAAATATCATTTCGTAGTATTCCGACTTGAACGATAGGTTAAGCTTTTTAAACTTAAGCCGCGCCGCCGTTATGCTTATTACCGGACATGTTAATTCTGCCATTACTCGTATTCCTTAATAGCCTCAATAAGCTTATCTTTCATGTTTCTTATTGTTGTTTCCGAGACGTTCAGCTCGGCTGCCATTAAGTTGTTAGATCTTACAGAGGCGACGCCATGCATGCCATATATCATTTCCAATAGCTTCTTTTCCCCAGGATCGCTAAGTTTATTATAGACAAATTCCAGCAGCGAGTCTCCATTTATGGCGTTGTGGTTGATATATTCTGGCAGCTCCTCTCCGGTTATCAGGGTTCTTTTGGTCTCTTGCCCTAGCCTGATAATATCATTGACAGATAGGCTCATCTTGTCAGACATTTCTTTATACGTTGGAGGGCGGTGCAGTATATTTGTCATTTCTTCCTGCTCGTCCTCAAATGATTTCAACATGTTTACTCTTGCCTGCGGAACGTAGACGGGGCTTGCGTTGTTTACAACTCTGGATAACCCCTGCATATAGTTATTTATATGCGAAGATAGCGTTCCTTTGGACTCGTCATAGCTTTTTACTGCCTTTAACAATAGGATTTTAGCTTCTGGTTCTAATAAATACGCGGGGATAGTCTGTCCATATACGCTTACTCTCTGCTTAATAAGGGGATCAAAGTTACTTATGATCTCCTGCAGAGCCGCTGCGTCTCCATATTTCTGATACTTCCTCGCTAATTCTTCATTAGTCATCTGTTATAATCCTTTCTTTTAATATCTCCAGCACTTCATCCACGCTACTTCTACATTCTGCTATGTAGAGTTTTTTATCTTCTTTAATATTTATTCTTGTTGCTGTCAAGTCTTTAAATGATATTAGCTGTATGTTTTCCAGTATATCCATGGATGCCGTGTAAATATATTTATCACTCTGGTTATCTATTATAGGCTTGCGGCTTAATGCGTTATAGTAATACTCCCTGATAGTTGCGATCTCTCGCAGCCCGTATTTGTGGTTATTCTCGGCATACTGCTTTTTAATGTCGTCCAAAATACTGCCCAGGGGCATGCTTCCTTCGCTCGAAAGCATTACATCAGTCACTGCCTGCCACCCGGTACCCTTGTTGCTGCCCTTTGCCTGGGTTCCTTTTAATATATGCCTGTACACTTCTGTTGTTAACTTCGACAGTCCATTCTCTAATGCTATTTCTCCGCTTGAGTTAAGAGGGGCATATATACTGCCTGGTATAAAGGGCATTATTTTATCTGCTACCCATGATCCGTCCGCCTGCCGAGTTGCCATTATCTCCCTGATATCTGTTATTTCTCTGACGTTTTTTAGCTTTAGGGATACAGACACCTCTCCTCTCTCGCAGTCAACGCTCTGGCTATATGCAACATATTCTCCATAATAGAAAACATCGCAATCGACATCGTATACTATACCAGGCAGCCCGCATACTATGTATGGGTTAAATCCGCTGAGGGTTATGTCGATAGAATTATTTTTATACTTCATTACAAAGAAATCATATGCTACGTCATTATTCCAGTAGCTTTGAGCTTCTTTCCCAACTTGTATATTAAATTTTTCGGGCCTGCTATCCCAATCATGTTCAATCATCAGGTTAAATAGATAGCTTTTATTTTGGACAGCGGGCCTCATTCCTTTCTCTTTTTCTTCTTCGGTCATAGAGAATGCATTAGGATCAGTATCGCCACCAAACGGGCACTCGTTACCCAGCGATTTCTGGCTTAAGGATGGCGGGTATACGCTGCATATAGCTGGAATATTTCCATATGTATCCGATTGCGACTCGCCTATTATAAAGTAATTATTTAATAGCCTTGTGGGGGAATTTTCATATATAGCTACCATCATCTGGCTGGATCTATCAGAGAACACCACATTACATTTGGGCGGAAACATGTTAATGTTTTCCGGCATTATTACATGTTCTACTAATGAGTTAGCCGCATAGTTTCTCGACACTACATTGCCTGAGGGGTCGGCTTCTGCCATAGCAGTTGCGTTATATGCCGGGGAGGTAATATTGACATAATTATATTTATATTGGACGAGCATGGATATCAAAGCGTCTAATACCTGGATATCAGAACTTATGTGTGCCTGCGTATTTTTTAACATTTTCTGCATCTGCTGTGCCGTCAGTAATGTCTTATATATCCCGGTATCTATTAAGACATGGTTATCAGCTATTCTAAATCTTTCGCCGGCGTTTTTATAATAAAGCTCGAACGCTTCGTCTCCGACAGCCTTTCTCAGGAATGCTTTTATATATTCTATTAATCCCTTGTTGTCGGTAATATCAAAGCCAAAATCGTTTATGATTTCTGTCTTGATCTGATAATCGACAACAGTCTCCAGGGGGATATTATAAAACTGATATTCATAGCTTCCTATCGCCGGCGGATCCATTGTCTGCATATATTTGGCGGGCAGGTCGTTCATGTAGCTTATGTCCGACACTGCATACAGGCTGCGAGTGTGTTCGCCTCCGTGCTTTGCGTATTGCTGGCCAGAGATTTCCCCTTTAAACCATAGCCTCCAGCTCGAAGATTCATGATCATAGAAAAATATAGCCACCATGGTTCTTCTTTTTATCTTAGATATAGCCTTGATCGCAGGTAGCCTTATTTCTGCTACTGGAGGCGTGTTTATCGTAACGCTGACCACGGCGCTGAGTATTTTAACCTCCCTGCCTTCCAGGAAACATTTTAACTTAACGTCCATGCTCCTCATTGTACCCACCCCATGTCTTGCTGCACTATCATTCCAATACTGATCGTCTGCATGTTATCGACGCTATTTACATTGCCTACTTCCGTCATAATGCCAACCGCAATCCTATTCCTATATTTTACTGTGATTATTTGCCTTTGTAATATTCCCTGCTGCCATTTATCTTTCACGTTGTTAATAAAATCTGCTGCCGACGTCTTACCATCAACGTCATTTTCGGATATCGCAATCAGCAAGGCATATTGCGCCGGGGATGCGCCAAAGCTATTTATATTAAATTTATCACGACTTGTCGATGATATAGAATATTTCTCCCCGTATCTTTTATTGATAGCAAGCAATATAAATTCGTCAAAGTTGATATAATTCTCACTGTCTATATCCTCATTATTGCATATCGTTGCTTTCAAATTGTTATCATCTATATTCATATTCCTATCAAACGTGACCTTCTCTTGGATAAAATCGTCAGACAGCACTGTTGTTCTGCTTATAACTTCTGTCTCTGCTACATAACTTATAGTGAATTCTGGCAGCATGTTTGACTTCTCAACAATATCCAGCCCAACAACATATCCCGATAAAGTTCTGTCTTTATACTTGATCGTTACTTTTTTGTTGTCTGCGAGACTTTTCGTCACCCTCCAGTTAGATTTATATTTCTCATAAAATATATCGAGATATTCAAGCGGAATATACCCGCTTATAGATCTAGATATGGGCTTATCTCCTATATATTTAACCCACCACTGCTCATAGCCGCTGTCGAACTTTAGCTGTTTGCCCCAGCTCTCGTTAACGCTCTGCAGAATAAAGTCTTTGAAAATTACCCGGTCTTCCCCTTGCCCGTGACTTATGGTAGCTCTTTCATATTGTTTTGGGATGCTGATAATATTCATTTTTTTATTTCCAAGACTTTTTCATTTACCGCTTTTACGCTCGACATTAATAACCATATAGTTGTCGTTATGTCTTGCATTTGCTGATATGTTATGTTTCCGGTAAAGCTCTTCGAGACGTTATTGCTTATCTCTTCCATCGTACTGCCCTCGCCCATCTTCTTGCCGGGCCGTGTCCGGTATTCGCGTATGCTAAGCACCCCTCCTTCCAAGGGCGTGGTGGAGCGGTCAAGAAATTCACCAATAAGCTCTTCCCTTTGATTAGTGTTCTTTACTTTTTTACTAAAATAGCGCGATTTAAGGAAATCCTCTTCTATTGCGGATAAAGACATATCTTTATATTTACCCTCTGGGTTAAAAAATTCCTGCACTTCTGACGAGCCCTCAAATAATTGTTCTATTCCTTTTTTGCTCATCCTTGTGTTTGTGCTCATCTTTCTATACATCTCAGACTCTGCTGTTCTATAGAAATGCTCATCTTGGGGCGATAGACCAGATACATTAACCGCTATCTCCGGCATCTCCCACCCCTCATCGACCATCCATGATTTTATATTTGCTAATACTATCGATTTATCTCCATCTACTTCATCATACATCTTTATTAATCTAGGTATCCATGAATGGTCTCTATCATCTCCTATGTCTGCATTGCCCATTGTTTTTGTTACATAGCCATACATCGAGGTGCCTTTTCCCACAAGCTCTGCCGGGGCGCCGCTAATCGTATTTGGGTTTGTCATCGCAGTTTTAATGTCCAAATATTTTTTATATTGATTCATGACAACCATGGCTTGCGACTCGCCTCTCGTTAAGGGTATGCCCATAGCTCTATATTCGGACTTTAGCTTTCTAGCATCACCTTCGAATACTAAGTTATGCTCCAGGAAATCCATGTAAGTGAGATCCCACCACTCTGTTATAGGTGTGCCCAGCTCATTAGCCAGCTTTACTGTCATGTTATTGCCCGCTAACACTCTTGCCTCTCTGATACCATGAGGATCTGGCTCTCCTATTCTGGGCTGATATCTTTCTAATGCCCCTCTTGAAAAAGGTCCTACCCCATAATTATTTATATCCGACTCTATTGTTTCAGCGAGTGTGCCCCAGGTTTTCCTCCAAGCATTGCTAAAAAATTTGCCTATCTTATACTCCGGTGTCCATCTTGTTGCGTTATAATCTTCCTGGTCCGAAACAAAATCACCCTCATTCGTATCGTAAAAAGGATTTGTAGCATAGGCAATCGCTTTGTTTATTTGCTCTGGGGTATAGTTTCTATCCTTATAGTACTTCCTTGCATAAATTTCTTTCTCCTCCGCAGTAGCATTCGGGTACCGAGCCGTAATCCACTGCCATTCCACATTGGCGGCAACCCTTGGCATCTTTTCAGGGCTGATGTCACGAGTCAATATATCCGCGGCTGTATTCGTAAAATTAATAATCTCCGCAGTCCCGGATAAGCTATTCAAATAGCTGGATGCACTTTTCATTATATCCACAGCCGACCATTGCCCTGATAATAATTTAGTGACCTTAGCTTGATCAATTTGCCCATTTTCCCCCATAAATCCTGCGATAATTTTAGGATCATTGATCATTTTATTTACAGCTTGCCCTGTAAGCTGCGGTACGCCGCTATTGATATTTTCAACTGCTATCTTTTGTGCCGTCGCTATCCCTACGCCGCTATTGTTGTATGCTGTCCCCATGCTTTTTGAATACTGGAGTACCTGCTCGGTAGATAATCCGGATATAGCCGCCGCTAGTCCCACTCTTTTTGTAAATCCCACTGTATCCGTAATCTGCATCTGCCCAATGGTTGCCATTGTTTGAATGGCTTCCTCCATAGACATATGCAGTGTCTTCATTGCCTCTTTGGTACCATCCAGTAATGCTCTATATTTGACCTTATATTGGTCTATAGTTGATGTTTTATCAAAATATCCCATGTCGGAAGCCATCCCGGCCATGCCTAGCTGCTCTTCAGGCTTGAAATATTTATTCTCCTTTTCTTGTCGAAGATGGAATAGCCCCAGCTCTTTCCGCTGGCTTGCTGACCACCCCATGCCGGTTATGTCATTCTGGCTCTTTCCTGCTAATACATAATTCTGGCTGGATTTATCCAGGTATTCTGTCCACTCATGTAATCTTTTCTGATTTGGCACATACTGTCCTACTATACCCTCATAAGCCATTCCTATGGGTAGCCCCAGGGGACCTAGCCCTAAATATAGCAGAGGCGGGACAGCGTCCCTTAAGATCGAGTCCTTAAATTGCGCCCCTCTCTGCTTCCAATGCTCTTCTGCGTAGTATCTCGCCTGCCTCTTTGTCATATCCCGCGGATCTCTCCCGGCCATGTACACCAGATCGCGGCTCCATAATGCAGGTTTATTAAATTCACGGGAAAAGGTCTCGCCCATAAAGCTCATCATTTTACTTCCGGTCGTATTAGTAAATCTTCGGGATGCGCTTTCTGTCATTTGCGCCTGCTGGCCTACGTCTGAACTTAGTCTATTTATGCCACTGCTGACGGATGACATAGTCGATTTAATATCATTCGAGAGGCGATCAAACCCCTTGCGGAGCTCATCTATAAACCTGCTGTCGTTAATATTATCGCTACCGCTCATTAGCTTTTACCTTTCTTAAAATACTTTAAATATCTGGCTAACAACCCATCGTCTGGCTTAGCGGCAACATCGTTTCTGGGTAAGGCGCTTTTCTTATACATGCTTATGGCTTCTTTTATGTCCTTTTGCTGAAAATAAGGCAGAAGAGCCTTGATTACTTCGGCGTATCTATTCTTTAAATAATATATTAATAAAAGCCTGTCAGTAACTCCACCCATGGTTGAATCTATCGCTATGTTGCCGCTTGATATCATGTCCATGCGTGCCCATCCATGGGGTGTTACTAAAAATTTTCCAGATTTTCCTGGCTAAATATCTCCTCGTACCAAGACTGGAATTCTTTGCACTTATCAACTATTCTATCGCGTACCGGGGAAAGGATATTTAACTGTAAGTAAGATATTCTTTCCTCTAACCCCTCTGCTGTGTCATATTTATCGCCCTGGTCTTTCGCGAAGTCTTTATTGAGGTATCGACTAATCAGTATCCCCATAAGGTTGCTGTTGTTGAAGGCCAGCGCCGCAGCGAGATCCTTCTCCATGTATAATAATCGATTGCCGATATCCATCATTTTTGCCGTGGGAATCCTTAATACTACGTCAATGATGCTATCTCCATGCCTGATTATGACATATGCTTTCTCTATCGGCTTTCCCATAATATATGTGTCGATAGTTTCATCCATTTCTTCTTTAGAGATGATAACTTTCTTAACTATGTCTTTTTCCTTGCTCTCTTCATTTTCCATAAAGCCTCCTATTATGCATTTCAGTCCAAGGGCACGTCCACTGTGTTCTCCCAGGATATGCCCGCATCCTCGATCGTAGAGTACGCCCCAGCCGTAAACATTCTGCCAATATTGCTCATATAAGCGTTATTTAATATCTGCTGTGCCAGTATGACCCTGTTTCCGACAGCATTTGTTTTCATATATGTCAGTAATAGGTTAAATGGCTGGCGGAATATATCTCTGTCCAGGTCTATCCATACATTGCTATTCTTCATGTCGCTGCCGGTCGTGTTTTTTGTGTTCGTGTTGTCACCCCCGATATATTTTGTGTTGTTCCAGCTAAAGGATAGGTTTTCCACAATTGCCTGCTCTCCGGCCGATCCCATCCTGCCTGTATTTGCCACAATAGCTTTTTCCAATAGAATATATGAGTTTACCTCATCATCGCCGTTAGCGTTTTTCCCCATGATTACCAATACGGGGTATATTGGTTTTTTGTATGTAGCTAATTGCAAGTCATTGGCAATTCCATCTTCATTATATAGCATTGATAATACTGATCTACTTTCTGTCAGTATTCTAGATATTGCTATGTTTTTATCAGCCTTCCCCCCGTAAATATACTTGCCGTGAGAACCCATCTCAGATATCTGCCTGATTGGCATGCTGCTTGATACCTGTATTCCCTGAACTAGCCCCACTAATCTCATGTTGGCAGCAATGGCAGCTATCTTATCACTATACTCGCCAGGCGAGCTGATATCTAATACTCCCAATAATATATCGGGGCCACCGGCAATATCGTCCGCCCCATAGTCCTTCTCTACGGATGCGTCAAACCCATCGGACACTACTTCATCTATTAGCCGGAAATCTGTATTCCCTAAAGCTTTATATTGCGGATAATACAATGCGTAGGGCAAGCTCATCCCTTTTATGAGTATCCTATTCATTCCTAGTGATTTTGCGCTGTCTCCTATCATGGTTATTGTCGAATTTGACCCCATTTCTCCGGCCGTCGGAGCTGGCCTGCCGTCATTCATACTCAGAGAGTTAGTTAGCCCGATGGCGTAGAAGTTAGCGGGTGTCGTTTCTCCTGCCAGCCCCGCCGAAATTATTACGTCCTCTCCGCCTATAAACTTTACATCACTCTCAATGTGAGAATTTCTACTGGCTATTGCGCTGGCTATTGCGCTGTCTATTGCTTGTACCATGCTTATCCCCCTTTACGCGTAGACTTCGACATTAATGCGGTTTACTGGATAATAATATTCCAGCCCTATTTTGATATCAGCCTGATCAGGATTAGTTGCATTTGGCGTTATAGTTATAATCGCGATATTTGAGAATATCTCGTAATCGTTGATATATAGCACCCTCAGCCCACCTATAGCTGCATTAAGCTTGCCTAGGTATCTCAGGGTTTTCGCTGCTGTAGGGTCTACCCCTATCTGGTTAGCAATACCATTGGCAATAGAGCTCGCAAGCGTTGCCCTTACTGCCTGGCAAAGCGAATCTACGGCTATTACTAAATGCTCCTCAGCTTTCTCTACAGTCTCCATATCAGTTGTGTTCTGATGATATATTCTAACGCTGTCACTGGAAGACGCCTGGGTCAACATTTGCCAGCCTGCTTCTTTCAGGGCATCAAGCTGATCGTCGTCAAAATACTCAACGCTTAATACCGAGGTCAGCATTGTCGGATCATTAGTCCTGCAATAAGCAAGGTTTCTATCAGAGCCTAAAGCAGTTCTTTCCCCGGCGATTACTGCCGCAACACTTGATCCTTCAATTAATTGCGTGCCATAATAGGCATAATAAGGCAACAGTGTTACTCGGACATCATCGAATGCGCCCGGAACTCCGATTGCATTGTCTACATCTTCCTGAGCATCCGTGTTGCAGTTTATGTATAACTCTCCGCTATATTCTGATAAATCCAGCCCTGCTGGGGTTGCTGCGCTGGCATCGGTATAGCCATATCCCATATTAACAATAGGTAAAGCTCCGTATAGCCTTCCTTCTCTTTTGGCGTTTATGGATGACCTGGCATTAACCCATGTCTTGTAAAGAGCCAGCACGGCTTTAACGCTAGCCGCATCTGCGGCGTCGACTATTCTATAGCACGGCACTATAAAGTAAGCATTGAGGGCGTTCATTCTTCCCTGGGCAACCGCGTGATCTGCGGTAGTTAATGATACGTCTTTGCCGGACGCTTCGTCGTCTACAGCCATAGCGTAGATACTGAACTTTGATTGAGATGATATGTAATATAAATATGAGTCATAAGCCAGAATGCTATCCGGATTAACGATACTATTCTCTCCGAACATGTCAATAAGGTCGCCGAGGCCGGCAATGTCATACTTGCCGGTTATGCTTGGGCGATTAGCGGTTATAGAAAACGTTATTCTCGGGTTTCTTGATAAGCCAATAGTTGCGCCATGGTAATCGTAGAATATATCCCAGTCAGTAAGTGACGCTATAGCGCCAAATCCTGCGCTATATAGCTTAACCCTTATGCTATTGGCAGAGGTGTCGATTGAAACAACCTTAGCGTAGCTGATCGGGACTGAAAATGTTCCAGGCTCGGTTGCTACAAATGTGTCGACGAAAGAGAAAGTGTTCGCGTCTATCTTTGTTATGGCTACCGTCCCGTTATAGTTTGCGGTGCCTGCTATAGTTATCGTGCATGCATCCGGAAGTCCATGGGTAGTGCATGTTGCCACTACGATACCAAGGTATGTAAATGTTCCGGTTTTTGTTTCTGTAAAGGTGTCGGTGAAATAGAAAGTGTTTGCGCCAACTTTAGTGATTACCACATCCGCATCGTAAGCTGTAGTCCCCGCTATAGTCACCGTACAGGTGACCGGCAAGCCGTGGGCCGCGCTGCACGTTACCAACACTGTTCCGGCAACGGTAGCGGAATAGTCCGCAACGGATGATATAACTCCAGCATGAGCAGCGAAGGATGCTATAGAGTCGCTTATTAAGGCGCATCTGAATGTATCTCCAACTTCTATATTATCGATACCGTCTTCTATTGCCGTGTATACCCCAGTGTCACTAATATCAAATTTAGTTGCGTCTCCAGCCACTGCCTCTATCTTAACCGTGTCTGTTTCTCCGCCAGCCAATCGCATTAATAATGCATGGTCCTGCTCTAATGTATTCAACAGCGTTTTGATTGTGGCGTTATAATTCACCTTGTCAACTACCACTCCAGCAACGAGTTCGTCTACAGTATCCGCCACTGTTGCCGCGACCATCTCTACTTCGTCGTCTCCATTTGATTTAGATAGGTAAAACTTTATATCTGCGTTTTCAACGATCACGTCCGTAGTGATCGGCTTTAAAAGCTGACTTAGCGCATAGTCGCTATCAGAAACAGCGCTATTGACATATAACGCGGTAGACAGGTCTGTCCATCTCGTTAAATATTTCTTCACCTCGGTCCTTATCGGCGGGCCGATGATTACGCCCCTTCTTGTTACCTCTTTAAGGGTAATTGTTTGGGTGTTTCTTATTATCTCAGTAAATACACCGTCTCTCATATTAGCTCCTTGATATCCAGTTATTATTATCTTTCCTTGGGCTGCTATCGGCAAATATTCCCATTCCTACCGCCATGCCTGGAAAATTTTTGCGACTCTCCGCAATCATCCTTTTCTTTCTTCTTAGCGAGGGCTTCAGCAGGAAGTCTATTTTGCATAGCACGGTTGCTAGTATTTCCAACAATTTCATATTAGCTCCTTTTACCTTATTATCGTTTTTATTTCATAACACAATATCGGCACAATGACATATGCCGCAAATTTCTTCTCGCCCGATAGGTCGCGAGGCGCTGCATCAACAACATTTATCCTGTCGCTAATCTCTTCCACTTCTATTCCATCAACAAGCATAGGATAATTATATTCTCTTATTCTGTCAACAATTATTTCCGCTATCCTATCGGCCTCATCGTCGATAGTGGCGAAAATGCTTATTTTCCAGCTAAACCACGATTTATATAGTATTAAATTTTCATATATCGTGCTTCCCGGCAACAATCCATTGTATTTGTCGGTCACCGGCTTTTCGTCTCCGACGGCACACGTTACGATAGGATAAATCTTGTTCTCTCCGAATGTCCCCATGATTTTTATACTGCTATATTCATCTGCTTCTGCCATTGCGTTTGTCAGCCAGGTTATGGCTGATTCTTTTATTAACATTTTATTCATCTGTGGCTTCCAGCAAATACGCGAAATGGGTTAACGGCAGCAGATCTAAAGTTAGTTGCTGCTTTACAATAAAGTCCTTATCGTTCTCCAGAGGGATCATTCTGATATAGACCGGTGGCTCGGAAACAATAAATCTTTCATCCCTTCCGTTTATTATTATATCGTCCTTGTTAAATATAGGAATATTGGCTGTCCATGCCTGGAGAGATGTCTTTCTGCGCTCCACGTTATCGTCATAAGTAATGATCTCTCTTTGGGTTCCCAAAGAGATGTATAGCTCTATTGGTCCTTTATACCCATATAGCCAGCCCGAGCCGTCGCAAGTGCTGCAGTTTGATTTAAATATCTTTTGCTGAACCTCGCTCCAGCATTCAGTGCAATGTATCGCTTCTTCCGCTCTGCAATATGCGGTCACCCTAATTCCCGCCCGTCCCTCTTTCAAACAAAAAATATAATTCGCAGCACATTCATATAGCAAAGGATCCCCCTGACTATTTATGCTGCTCTCAATTGATTTATTTTCCGATTCTATCTTATATCCGATCGCCCTGTTATTTATAATTAAGTCCGATTCGTCTACGAAGGCAGTAGTGCGGGTTTCGGCTATCAATACGTATGCTCCTGCATCATTTAATCTTCTATATATCCTATATCTGCATTTATAGTTAGGAGGCGTAATTGTCCACGTCAGCAACACTGTATCGCTAAGCTTTTTTTCTGCTTCAAGGCTTATAAATTCCATTACGATGGGTATCCCTGTTCAATATTTAGGTTGGTTTTAAAAGTATATAATAAATTTGCGAACTCCTCTTCGATCGTAGCGCGTATGCTTTGGTATAAAGCTATATTGCCTTCCCTGTTCATTTGCGATACACTATCAGACACGTTGATATAATTTCTGGCTTTTAATATTATTTGGGCTTGCATTAGCTGGCTTGCGGTACCCATTAACAGCAAATATTCCGGGCAGGTATCTGCGGTATACACAGTAATGGGCTGATGGGTGTTGTTTATACGCATAACCGCTATCTTCACTGCCTGGTATACCTCCCCTAGATCAAACTCATATTCATTCCCAGCCAGTCTATTCTTAGTATCTTTATCTTTAATATATGACCTAACTAACCCAGTGAAACTATTGATATCCAGCATTGTTCTCCTCGTATTTATAATTAAGGGGCGCTAATAATGCGCCCCATAATCGCTCTCCACCATAGCCCGTTTATGTTCTTATGCTTTATTGAGGGCTTCGTATACAGCTCTGACTTTATCTTCCTGAGCTAGGTCTCGATATTTAGGGATATTAAGCTTGTTCTTCATTTTGAACTGGTACAGCTCAGACAGAGATAACGCCTCAAGGCTCTCTATCGTCACGGTTTCTTCCGTCTCTACGGGGGGTTCCGGTTCCTCTACAGGCGCTATGGCGGGAGCTTCCTCTTCTTCCAGCTCTACAAGTATCACCAATTCCTCTGTTTCTGCAGGGGGTTCCGGTTCCTGCGGCTCTACACAAGGGGGCGCGACAGGAGCGTCTTCTACTATAACCTCAGCCAAGAGTACATGATTAGCTTTCCACTTAGAGGCATCTTTATCCCAGGTAATATCTCCATGGAATCTATAGTTGCTGATATCCACGTCGCTAATCACAATGCTAACGTCCGGCTTGATTACTCGCCGGACCTTGCCAGCTACAACATATCTCCTGCAACGACCATGATATTTTGGGTTTATCCGCGATATATTGGTCAGTCTGCAATTTTTCATTATTCTTCCCCGCTTAAGTTAATCTTAAGCTAATCATACTGAGCCCGCGGATATTACCAAGACCCATTCCGATGTCACGTCCAGCGCTCCAGAAGAAGATATTCTCTTCCCATTTGCTCCAGCTCTTGTCTGTTCCCATTCTGATGATCTTGCCAAGGAATTCGCGCGATACTGTCTGGTATACACGGGTCCACTTCTGACCGTTAACCAGATTGAAATCGAAATAGTATCCGTCGTTCTGGATGTACCAGTTAAGGGTTTTGGTAGAGTCGGCATCAAATAAACCATCAGTTTGATATACAGTTATTGAGGCTGTACCTACAGCTATTACTTGGCCATTCTCGAGGTCTGAGCAATAGAACTGGTCGCCAACCACTACCTGCCCAGTGGTGCACAGGGTTGTAATTTCATCTCCGGCGACAGTATAAGCAAGCGTAGCTCCTACCTGTGTAATCGTTATGTTCCCGGTACCAGTATACTTCGTATATATCTTGCCTCTAAGCGAGCCTTTGATTGTGGCAGCAAACGGCAGTCCGTATAGCTGTTTGATCTCGTGACCATTTTCAAAATATACCCCCGCTTTGTCTCCAACATCCGAAGCATCTACGTTTAACAGGGAGTTCCAGGCAGTTTCAGAGCCTATCCATTTGTGCGGCTTAAGTTCCTGGTCAGTGATCAAGCCTATCAGGTTAACCAAATCTGATCCAACGAATCCGGAAGACCAGTCGCCCTGTATATTATGCGGGAAAGTCCATATTCCTGCGGTTGTTGCGCGGTACAGCATACTCATAAAGAGGGCATCCTGAATCCGGACGATGCTATTAGCGCCGTTCTCTTTCAGCATCTCAATCAGATTGGGTACCGCCAGGAGTTCGTTCTCTGGTTTCTTGCTCTGCTCGGTTTTAATCAAGCCGATGTCAATGGTGTACCGCTTCCCGTCAACAAAGGTTGCTTCTGCTTCTGATCTGAAACTTGCTTCCATTGCTATAGCGTTGCTTTCGATATCTTCCATGTAATAGAAGCCATCTATCTCTTTATACTTCTGTACGCCAGGAGTATCCGGGGTAACTGTTTTCACGCCAAGAATATTTTCTGCAAGGGATGCTTCCCTTACTACCGTGCGGATCATGTTGCCGGCAGCTTCGTCTAAGGCAGTTTTGAAGAGCTCGGTATTACCTGCGTTAAGATGGGCGACGATACTCTCGGCTTGTTTCCATAATTCTGCTGATTTTTCCATTATTCTCCTCCCTTACTGTGCTGTTCCGACTTCGGAATCAAGTGTCAATGGGTAGCCATTGGTCGATATTCTGATTGGGCCATCAGTTTCCGTAGAGCCCTCCAGTACTTCTGCAAATATGACATTACGCTCGACTGTTGATAGAGGAACGCTGGCAGCCAATAACGTGGTCTCGTCGAACTTTGCGAACTTGCCGGATTGAATAACCAGCAAATCACCCTTAACTAATACCTCGGCCGCCCGGGTAAACTGGCCGCATGCTGTCCAATTGCTGCCAAATTTTACCACTGCTATTGGCGCCCACTGAATTGAGTCGATATGATCCTCTGATGTTCCGCCCATGGTAATAGACGATGCTGCGGCAGAATATCCTACCGCCATAGCCACATTGTTGAACTTAACTGCACTCTGGAGGAGGTAGTTTTCAGATGTGAGCTTTACCCATCCTTCGGCAGAATACTTAACCAAATCCCCGGGGACAATAACTTCCCCTAATTTGACAGGGACGTCCTCAGGATGTCCCCCGAAAACTTTAATCGTGTTTTCCATATTTTTCTCCTTTTTTTATTTATCTATCTTTTCCGCTTTACTGCGATTTACAAATCTTGCCATTTCTGAGTTTTCTTCCTCGTCTTCGGCTTCTGTCTTTTTACTATTATATACAGATCCTACTTTCGGCATTGCCGGGCTTATTTTTTCGATAAGGCTGCTTAGCTTTTCGAGGCTATCGGGAGACTTCACGAATTCATCAACCGTAGCGTCGTATTTAATAGGATCCAATAAACCTTTCTCTATCATTGTAGAGGCTATCTTTTGGGCTTCCTCTCTTTTAAGGATAGTCTTTTGTTTTTTCTCGCTGTCGCTTAATTTTATGATGGCGCTGCTCAGGGCCTCTGTTAATTCTGCTATTTTTTTCTCGCCAGCCGTTATCTTATCAGATAGCTCCTGGACATATTCTGCAGATTTCCTAAGCATTTCGTTTTTATTGGCTATTGCTAATTCTAATTTTGTCATTTTCCGCTCCTCCCGTTTATTCCGTCTGCTCGTCTGGATTAGAATTCAATAATGCCTTAGCAAATGCGTCTGCCCCCGCAACATATCCACGTCTTATTCCAGATTCATATATCTGAGGGTCTTCTTTCTTGTCAGCCAGGTAATTTACCGTTCCTGTGGCCCCGGCACCTATTACTGCCCCGCCCAGCCATGGGTATAATTTCTTGGCAAGTTCCATCAATGCCTTTCCTTCTGCTATTTTTACGTTACCTATATTTTTGGTGGCGTCGCTGCATAATGCCAACATGCTGTCCATGGCGCCCTTTTCTGCATTGATGTCTGGGATCGGATCCTTATAATCTCCAGCGGGCGCATCCACTGGGGGTGCCGTATCTGGCGATTCGCTGGGAGGCGTATTTTTATCAGGAATGCTTTCCGGTGACTGCTTCCCTACGATTGGATTTACTACTGGCTCTTTTGGCTCTTCGTCGAGAGCATGGTTGTCTGTGTCGGTAATAGCTCCGGCAGGTATAACGGGGTCTTCATCTGCGGCCTTTTGCAGGCTTCGGATAAACGCTTTAACGTCTGATGGGGAGGCTTTCTTGCTGTCATCAGTATCGTTTGCGACCTTTTGCAGGCTCGTTGCCTTCTCTATGCATTCCTGGAGGATGTCTGATCCTGTTTTGATCATAGTGATACCTGCCATTACTCCTCCTTTCCTTCCGGTTCCATAGCCGTCATGTTAACTAACTCTACCAGCGAGCTTTCTGCCAGCTTGTTAATATTATAAACGACAACGTCTGCCAGGGAGGCATCTTTTTCCATTGCTGCCTTCAGCTTCTCTTCCCCCTCGTAAGCTTCTATCACTACAGGGGTAATGCCATCAATAGCAACTTCCATTGCGTCTCTTGCCAGTTTGGATAATTCCTCGTTGTCTTCTTCTGCCTGCTTCGTTAAATTTATGTTGTCCCCATAAATGGCTTCCCTGACTGTCTCGGCTGCATCTTCTCCCAGCTTCTCATTAATGGTGTTGATAATGCTATTGGCTATATTGTCTGTGAGAGTTTGCTCTGCCATTTTCTGCCCTATAGCTATACCGCGACCGAGCGCCTCTGCCTGCTTAAACAAGATCTTCTCTCTTGTATTCATCTGATCAACAAGCTGGCTGGCTTTTTTATCGAGACCCTGATTATATAGCGATTCCCCCGCCGTAATCACCTGGCGGGCATAATTGCTGCAGTAACCTCTCAATTCATCTGATGCGACTTTATCCATTGCATTTCCTCCTTTTATCATCTATAATGGATATTATTATTTTTACGTTTCTTGTCAATATATTTATTGTATTTAACATAATTTATATTTCCTCTAGTTCATTAGCTGACAGAGTGTCCCATAGCCCAACAACTATTTTAGCATGATCAGAGGGCGGGTATTCCTCTATATTGATCCCGTTAAAGTCCATGCCTTTTTTAATCATAGCCGTCATTCCCTTGAATACCCCCTTGCCTATTTTGCCGATTAATCTCCTTGAATCTCCATGGGCAAGCGCCATTGCGGTCAATGATATCTTCCCGGGATTATTTATGAGGAATTTCTGTCCCGCGTTAACTGGATAGCCAGCCATAGCTTTCTGCCTCTGGTTTTCGCTTGCCACATAAGTAGGTATGGTAATGCCAGGTATCCATAGGAGACTTTTTAGCGGACTTGCCGCATCTTTCTCTATTTCCGCCCGCTTGCTATAGGCTACATTGTCAGTCCATTCCTTATTAGCGGACTGTGCCATACGGGCGATAATCCCTGCGCCGACCAATCCAGCTAATAGCTTTATTTTATTATTTAATAAATACTTCATGATGGGCTTCATATCTTTCCCTGAAGCCTTAGCTACAGCCATATAGCCAGCTACCGCCAGCAACATCGTTGGTATCGGCGAACTGGTTGTTGGTATCGGGTTGATATATGATTCTATGTCTGCCCGCTTTATCATCGTTATCCGCTGGCATACTGGTCTGCTATAGTATGATTTCTGGGAGCCATACCGCATTAATTTATCAAGGAGGTCTTCATTGATCCTGCCGGGAGATATGTCCATCCTTGATTGAGGAGACATTCTCTGGTAGGCATTATCAGCCATTTCGTCGTCAATAAACATTCCCCGCCTCTCGTAGGCGTCCGCGTCTTGCTTATTCCCCATGCTTATTAAAACTATCCGTTGGAACTCTCTCGGCTTAGGAAACATGCCTAACCCCAGGAAGGTAGATAATATCTCTTCGATGCTATACTTCTCTGCCATATCGTCTATCTCTTCGTTTGGCAGGCAAGTCTCGGTATGCCTCAATAGAGGCAAGATGTTATTGCCCAGATAGTCCCTGATTTTCTGATCATCATCCGATAATACCTGGGGATCTATCTGCTTGATCATTTCGGCATCTTTATTCTCGGCAGACTTGTTTGTCCTCTCTCTGATATTATTTAATATCTGATCTAATTCTCCATCATCCGAAATATAGCCGCTGGCGATATCCGCTACCTTTAATAGCACATAGGACGACTCTTCGGCATGCTTCCTGACGCTGCTGATGTCAAAAAATACCGGGCGCAGGTTAACCATGTATATCTTCTGTCCATTCGGCATAACCTCTCGTTTATGGTATTTTATATGGTCGCAATATGTATCAGCATTTCTCGATATGCCCCTGGCTCCGCCGAGACCGTTTAATTCCTTTACGTATGTTAAATCCACTCCATATTCTTTGCCAATCGCATATATTTCATCCAGGCTATTTGACTTCGATATTATTACCATCTGAGCTTCTGGTAACTTATATAGCTCCCTCCAATTAGGATGGCACACCGGGCATACATCGTAATTTATTTTCAGCCCCATGGATACTTCTATATCCCGACCGTCTCTTAAAGCGTCCTCCGTCCAGTCGTCATTAGCTCGATTATACTCTACTATCAACTCAACGCGGTGCATCTGGGGGCTCCAGTAGGCGAATATAACATCCCCAAATGACTTCTCGGGATCCTTATTCTGATGTAACCTGTACCATTTGCCATATTTAGGATAGGTCTTATAGCCGAACTCCTCTGTTGGGTTGTTGAGCGACTCTTCCGGGAAGTAATCAGCGTTGTTGTTTGCTCCCCAATTCTCGTCTGTAAGGGCTGATATTAGCAAATATCCGTATCCATCTTTTGGCTTGATATTAGTTATGAATTCCCGTATTTCCTCATGTAGGTCTTTAAACTGGGCTGTTTTAACGTGGCTATCCTGTCTCTCTATCCTTTGGACTGATGTTTCGCCCTGTCTTTTGTAGTCTGCCTGATCAATATACTTTATCATAACTTTCCCTTTTTATGTATTCCTCTCCAGCAGTTTACCGTAAATATAAGAACGGCCCAACTCTCCAGCAGCCCGCTCAGCCTGGGTAACCTTTAATCTTTCTGTTGTCGCCTGTTCGTTTCTGATCCTGTCCTGTTCAATTTTATTCCTTACCTCAGGGTATTTCCTGGCAAGCGTCCTGGACACTTCCCCTATTGCTTTATTTTTAGAATAAGCATAGGGAATTCCAAGTAATGGAATAGTGGCAGCCGGATATTTCAACGGCCATCTTTTCGCCCTTTGTTCTGAGATCATCTTTCTGGCCTCTTCCTCTTTCTCGTCTGGAAGATATTGACCTAACCTGTCTTCTATATCTTCTAATTTTAACGCTGATAGCTTTATCATTATTGGGCATTTCATGCTACCTTCCTTTTTTTTGTGCATTTTATGGAGTGCATAAGCTCCTGCTCCAACGCCAAGAACTCCTGCCCCTACTGCACCTGATCTCCATGGGTGTTGCCCTATTAACCCTAAGATGTTACGTGACTTCTTGACACTTCTCGATCCAACTACTTGATCCCATAAGAGTTTTCTATTTTTCTCTCTGTCAAGTGAATCTGCATTATAATATTTACCCTGCAAGTATCTTGATTGACGAGATGATTTCCTATATAAACCCCCATCAACCAATACATTTTCAAGTTTCCGAATGAACCCGGATCCGGTTCCATCATAAGGTATAGCACTTCCTCGCATATAAACATCTTTCAGGGCGTCGGTTTTTTGTATGCTTTTCTCATACGCCCTCCGTTTCAACTCTGTTGACAGAGCAACTTTACTCATCACCGGGCATTTAATTAGTTCCATTTTAGTCTCCTTTATACTACTACCTTAACTTTACTTCCAGGTTCATCGACCTTACGGAATGTATTTTTCTTAGAAAGTGAGCGAAATCTTTCTCCTGCGATACCAGAAGATTTAGAATCTATGAATATTCTGTGCTGTATTGGGTTTTTAGCTGCTTCATTGAATTTTTTCCTTCCAAAGATCCATGGTTTTCTCTGTCTATATGAATATCTGCGTATTACACGGCTTTTATCATCATAAATGCCCTTTAGTTCCTGCCCCATCTGTTTGTCTGGCTTACCTTTGCTTTTGAACCTATTAGCCTCATCATCACTTAAATTAACATAGTCATACTGGGCGGTGGTTTTGTATTTTTCAGGGTTTATTGATCTCCCCCTTATCTTCTCAATTGCGACCGTGTCTATTATTTTCCTTCCCTCGGGAGACTTCATTTCCTTGGTATCTATTATTGGTTTGCCTGATAATATTCCAGCGGATTTTGTTTTTACCCTATACATATCATCAGGTTCTTTGCCATATCTTTCCATATAGCCAACCCTACTATATAATCTAATGGTATTAGGATCTGCCATCCCCTTTATATGTCTGAGACTTTCTTCTCGCGTAAGCTTCTTCAGGGCATCGTCTCCTATATCGAATGAACTTCTTCCATATATTGGTTCGCTGACGGACGCATTTGCGGATATCTTTATATTCATCGGGCATTTGATTAATTCCATTTTAGTCTCCTTTATACTACTACCTTAACTTTACTTCCAGGTTCATCGACCTTACGGAATGTATTTTTCTTAGAAAGTGAGCGAAATCTTTCTCCTGCGATACCAGAAGATTTAGAATCTATGAATATTCTGTGCTGTATTGGGTTTTTAGCTGCTTCATTGAATTTTTTCCTTCCAAAGATCCATGGTTTTCTCTGTCTATATGAATATCTGCGTATTACACGGCTTTTATCATCATAAATGCCCTTTAGTTCCTGCCCCATCTGTTTGTCTGGCTTACCTTTGCTTTTGAACCTATTAGCCTCATCATCACTTAAATTAACATAGTCATACTGGGCGGTGGTTTTGTATTTTTCAGGGTTTATTGATCTCCCCCTTATCTTCTCAATTGCGACCGTGTCTATTATTTTCCTTCCCTCGGGAGACTTCATTTCCTTGGTATCTATTATTGGTTTGCCTGATAATATTCCAGCGGATTTTGTTTTTACCCTATACATATCATCAGGTTCTTTGCCATATCTTTCCATATAGCCAACCCTACTATATAATCTAATGGTATTAGGATCTGCCATCCCCTTTATATGTCTGAGACTTTCTTCTCGCGTAAGCTTCTTCAGGGCATCGTCTCCTATATCGAATGAACTTCTTCCATATATTGGTTCGCTGACGGACGCATTTGCGGATATCTTTATATTCATCGGGCATTTGATTAATTCCATTTTAGTCTCCTTTATCTATTATTTGCTGCATTAAACTTTTTTCTGATATCATTAAGCATAGATTGTTTATCTGTAAGGGTCATACGAGGGAATTCACTACCTGTAACATGTCCCCATATTATTTTTTCGGTATTCTTACCTGGCGATGACATTTCTGGTTTATTTTTGATAATGTCGTACTGCTTTAACAGCATTTTTTGATACTTATCTTCTTTCATGTTATATGGGTTTTCGGACATCCCTATCTTTATCATCACCGGGCATTTGATTAGTTCCATCTTAATCTCTTTTATCTCCCTTATCTATTTATTTTTAATATTATCCACATTATTATTTCTGTCAATCATTTTAAACTCTGGAGAACCAATTATAGGCATATTTCTCATTTATACTCCTGCCCTGGATAGATTCTTTATACATATGCCCCTGTTCGCAATTGAGATATTTGATGATAGTCCCCATCTTGCCTTTAATATAAGCATAGTTTATTGCCCTGAGCGTATTTTCCCCTATCGCTCCGTCAGTCTCTATATCATCCCAGAGCTTTTCGTTGATATTGAATATATTCAGCCCTTCCTGCAGTAGCTTTACGGCCTTGCTGATGTTAAAATGTATACCAATATCCAACAGCTCGTTGGCCAGATCCTGAACAAATATTTCATCTGCCCTAACGCGGTTCCAGTAGTTAATTCGGTAGAATTCTTTTACATCGCTATATAGTTCCGGATATTCTCCGGCGGATAAGATATCCCCGTTGTTAATCCTTTTAATCTGTTTTATGGCGTCTAGCCTAGCCCACCCTGGCCAATCTTTATGATATTTTCTGGATATGCCAATATAGGTTTCGCCTCCCTGATCATCAGGATCGTTAACATAGCCGCCTTCATATTTTAATATAAGCTTAAATCCTTCATCAAAAGATGCCATCAATCAACTCCTTTCTTTGTTTTTATATATTCGCTATATCGCTGCACGTATTCCACCGTTGCCTTTTCCATAAGCCTCATAGTTTCTGTCCTGAACCGCTTCTTTTTGTCATTTACTATATCGTCTAATATTATAGTTATTTCATCGTAATATCTATCCATTATGACTAATATGTTGCAAAGATATATATTAGTCATGTCCTTGCCTAATATATTTATCGCGCACTCCAGGAGGCTTTCGTGTAATGTCTCATAGTTGCTGTTTACCAGCGTATAGTTATAATCATCGGTATTAGTGTTTAATATTATTTTAGAGAATTTAATTACTGCATCTCCAAATGACACCAAGAATCGTTGAGGGCCTTTGTCTTGTAAAAATCTGCTTGCCTCTGCAATAGTGTTGTTTATTGAGTTATAAAACGCCTCATTGTTTTGATATCTGTCTAGTACTTCTTTATTACGCTCCACGTTCCCGGTAATATTATCTAACGATACGAATACTTGCTGATGTTCTTCCTTGTTCGTCTGATCCATTGCCTGAATTACTTTTTCTACTTCCTTGATTTGCTTAATCGCGCCAAACTCGCGGATGGCAACAACTGCCGCCGCTACTCCTATAGGAACCAGATTAGATAATATGTCATTTAAGATTGCCATTATTTTCTTCTTTCCTTTTTAAGATAGTCAAAGCCTATCATTATTTTCTGCTGCCACCTGTAATACCCATAGTCTTTTGACAATATAATTAAGTTCACGCTAGCTCTCATATATTCATTCATTCCCCATGCTGTCGGCATTGCGATATAGAACCTTGCTACAAATTTTTCGCTGTGGTAGATATTATTAAAGTCTGATAATGTCTTTATGTTAAATAATATCTCTGTAGGAACCAGAAAAAAGTCTATGTAATATGATTTAGTCTCTTCAAGCAGCAGCATAACGCCATGTTTGGGATCCCAGCAATTAGACACGCCTATATACGTCTTCCAGTTATTTTCATTATAGAGCCATTTCAAGTCTACAGACCATAAATCGCTCCTGGGAGATCTAAACATCTTGCCTGCAATATAAATATCTTTATATATTCTGTTTTGCAGGTCTAAGCTATATTCCCTCTGGAATACGCCATTATCCCTTTCCTGAATGAAATACACATCCACATTATCATTATACGTCATGCTGAGGAATATTTCATAGTCGAATGGGTTTTCTTCGTCCAGGGGCGTCCTTATACTCTCTGATATATAAAACGATAGCCTGCTTTCTAAAGTTTTAAGACTATCTGGTTTATTGTCTGCCATTAATATTATTGCCATCAATAACAACATGTAAATAATTATTATCTTTTTGCCCATTAGCTTTCCTTTTTTTCTGTCGTTTTCTGCAATAATTTTCCGCCCATTGACAGGGACATCATGCCGGTGTAGCCCGCAGTCTTGTCTGGGTGAACAAACATAAATATAGATGCTACTATTATTAATATAAAGCAGCATATTCGCATGATAGACATGTTGCCCTGGTCATCTTGGAAGAACCCGTTTGGTATTTTTTTCTCGCTTGTGTTCTGCTTTTCTATCACCTTTTGTATTTCTTTAGAGCCCAGGGCAATAGCTAAGACCGCTAAATATCCAGCATAGTTTCCGGGGTGACAAAAGGCAAAAGCAGAGGCGACGATGACCAGCATCAACACCATAAGACGTTGAGAAGAAAGATTACCCTTGCCATCCCGGAACATGCTACCCATTATTTCCTACTTGATGTTAAAAATCATTGCCCAGATCATATCGAGGAAATCATTCTTGATAAAATCCTTGTTGTCTTTTACCCTGAACGCTTTCGCCTGGGCTATAAACTGTTGAAAATTTACCTTCATGAGGGTATCAGGGACTTTTTTCATGAGCTCCTGCATTATCTCCCCCATGGTGATCTTGTCGTCGTCCTTGTACTGTTCCCAGATGCCTTCGGCGATTTCGGTTACGATCTTAGTAACGTCCTTGATCTCCGATATTTCGGGGTTTACCACAACTTCTTTCTCTTTTTCCATATCAACCTCCTTGGTTTACGGCCTGCTGCCGATTTTGTATTTAAAGACAATATATTCTACTATTCTGTCAAGGAATATCGTTCTGATTGCCATTATTCCTCCGCGTTGACCATTTTTAACTTTTTCATATGATCCTTAAATATTATCCTGGCAAGATATTTATTATAGGGGATAAAAAATGTATCGTTTTTAGAGAGATAGAGGCAGGACGGAGAATCGCTTCCTGAAGCTGTATTGCTTAAGCAATAGCCAATTCTCTCGATATTGCTGCCCCCATCCAGGGAATATGCGAATAAATAAGGATCATATGGAGGATCATTTATTGCTGATATTTCCTGTATTAATATTCCGCCGCTTACTATTAGCTCGCTGCGAGTCCATCGCGTTCCTGCTTCTGAAGTATACTCATCGGATATTGCTATATTCCCCTCATTATCAACATTAAATGTCTTTATTTTGTTAAGCTCCAGCGGGGTAATATAGCTGATAACATAATTATTGCTGTCGATGGTAGCTATTTCCATATCCCTCGTGCTGCCAGAATGATATAGGCTATCTATTTGGGTGATTTCGCAATATTCATCAATCCAAAATGTTTTTATAACTCCCCGCCATACCCCGGCAATTATCTGTACATATGGGACTACATAAACGTTATCATTGACCTTCTTTATTTTTACATTCACCGCGTCATATGGATCTATGTTTAAACTGTCTATTTCCGTTATATTGTATAGGCCATCAATTTCGAATGTGTTTATCGTGCCGTAATTATTGGTAATCCCGTCTGCTCCCGGGCATACAGAAACATAATGGCTGGAATCAATAGAAACAATATCTACCATATATGCAGAGCCAACTATGGTATTAGAATCATATCGTAAAGTGTCTAACATTGTAAGGGCTGTATAGTCTTCGCTATACTCCCACGTTCCGATATATCTATGAATAGTAGCATTAGTTCCTGCATCATACCATCCGTTTAATGCCGATATTATGTGAAGACTGTCTATGATTACATACGCCGAATATGGAGCAAATCCAAAAACTTCTTCTGTTCCTATAACGTCAATTTCATCATACCCATTGTCTTCTGACAGCACCTTAAAATACAGCGGCCTCGCATTTGACCCCATAATCTCTCTATATGTCGATAAATAGTAAAGCGGCTTTAGCTCATAAATTCCGCCAACGAGAGCGGCTGTCCATGTATATTCAGTAGAAAAGCAATCCGTCTTGTCTTTCACGACCAGAGAATATTCTCCACATATAAATAATGGGATCGCTATAACGATAACTAGCAGTAGGCAAGACAAGCGGCTTTTCATTTTATTTTACTCCGACATAAGGGATGGATATGCAAAACATCATGAAGGCGAATAACAGTATTCCTGCAATCAGCCATTTGCGATCATTAGATAATTTCATTTTAGCTTCTCTTTCTTATAAAATAGTTTACAAATCTTCCCAATCAATGTAGGCTTATAGTCTTTACACGGATATTTATAGTTATTACTACATCCGCCACCCCAAAAGGCATTAGAGAAATTCTCAAAACTATAATAATCTCCACTTTTACAGGTTTTGCATTGCTTGTTTTTAATCTTTTCCATATCAATTCCCCTTCACTCTTAACCAATTAAACGGCAAATCCTGTGCTAAAGTATCTGCGTTATCGGTATAGACTATAAAGCTATCCACCTGAGCAGATACTAATAACGGTAATATATCAGTCCCTAACGCCGGAGCTTTCGCAGTCACGAAGTAGTAGTCAGTTACTAATGCACCAATTATCAGAACAGATACAGATGATGTGCCATGTAGTATAGTTGCTGAACCGATTACCTGATCTTCCAGAAAACCTATATCTCCGTTATCTGCTACTGATACTAATACACTATCTGAGTTATTCAGCAGTTTGAGGTTATAAGTAGATGAGGTTATTCCCCTGCTCTTGTTAGATAGCTGTGCGGTCGGGGTGTGCATTTTACCGAAAGCAAGGAATCCTGCGTCTGGAACTGATACTGAGCCTGCGAAAGTAGTCATTTCTGATTTCTTATTCGTTTCAGTGATTACAGTAAAGTCACCCGTTCCAGTTCCCATATAATCAATAATTTCAGCGTAGGTGAAAAAGTCAGTGGAAGTAAATCCTGTTGCTGTTGTAATTGCACCAATATTAAGAGGATTGAAACATATTTGCGTCTCTGCTCCGTTGTGCCACGCTCCCGCAGGATGGTTAGTTCCAGATAATGATATTGGATTCCCGTCTTGGTCATAAGGCACATAAACGCCCGATAGATTCTCGGTAAAGCCATATACCATATTGTTTGGATAAGCCAGTGCGTTAGTAGTAAAAGTCACATTTGAAAGATTAGCTATTATTAAATTATTAGAACCCACCTTGTCATATATCTCTACTGCTGAACCCTGAGAGCCAGTGTACCAGTTGATTAATGCTGACGAGCTTGTGCCGACTTTAAGACCATCAAATTCAACATTTGCATAAAGAGCATATCCATCGGTAAAATTATGTGATGCGCCGATCGTCATTTCCTGACCAGTGCTACTATAATCCTGAGAATTAGTGAAAGTATTAGATGCGGAAGTCCCGTCTGTTTTATTTTCAATAGACCAAGTGCAGGTTGAGCCAACCCTTGATATTTCAAATATTATATATTCACCTGATGCATATCCCTCATCAGCACCAACTAATTGATAGATATTCTTTGTGACATCATCATCAATAGCAACGCATATTTTATTGTTGCCACCGAAAGCAGATAGTATATATGCAAATTCAAGCCTCTTGCCACCCACTGCACCGTCACCATCTTCAAAATACATCGAGTAGTTTACCATATCAATAGTTCCACGATATTCATAATAGAAATCACCTGCACCCAAACCAGATTGGTTGCAGGTTGCATATCCAGACGTTCCATTAAACTCCACCACGTAGCTACTATCCAGAGAAGCATCATAACCATTACCACTCCAATCCTTAATATCACCATCTGCGGTAAATATGCTATCTGGATTACTGAATAATATCTGCAATGTATCAGGGCTATTTACAACATAAGCAGGTTCAACATGATAATTTGTCCCGTCAAAATATTGCCTTGCGTTATTTCCAGCCCCGAAATAGTGATAATCACTGTCGCCTGAGTAGATGTTACCCGTAGCCGTCAAATCAGTAGTCGTAATGTCAAACAATCCCATATCGAGGTTTGTCGTTGCTCCTGTGTAGGGGACGTAGGTTGTCAAGTCTTCATCGCCGGTATTTGAGCCGGAGAGATTACTCCCTTCTATTGTTCCTGTTACCTCAACGTCACCCCCGACAGCAAAATCATGCTGGGTCTCTAATACACTGCCGCTGTTGTATCTTATAATCCATTCCCCAAAGTCGCTATCGTCTCTATACAGAACAGTGCCTGGGTCAACATAGATTTCTTCCATCTCCGCATAGGTAAACAGCAAGGTATCCACCTCAAGTTTTTGGATAAACGCGCTGTCTGGGACGGAAAATACCCCCAATATGGTCTCATTTCCCCCAACCCTTAAACTATCGGACACCTCTGCGGCTCCATTTACATATAATTCATTAGTGGCTATGGATATAGTGCTTATCCCTGTATTATCGATCGTCGTTGCAGTCCCTCCGAGAATGTCTCCTATCGTCAAAGATGTTGTGATTAAGACTTCGTCTGGCAATCCCACTTGTATGCTATCTGCACCTATAGAGCCTACGGCCACCTCATTAATGGTGCCAAATATTGCAAGCCCCGCCGTCAGGCTATCGGGGAATGTCCCAGAAATTAAACCGGTAACAACCAGATTGCCTCCAACAAATATCCCTCCAGATGTTTCCAGGCTATCACCGACAAATGTGCCATAAGTATAAACTTCTTCGGTTTGGGCGCTACCTAACATTATTTGATTATTTTTAGTAGGCATGGCGCCTGCACCTAAAGAGACCGTGTATTGATAGGGGAAATGCATGCCGGGCGTTCCCTTGCTTGCTTTATATCCAATTGCGGCGTTATACGAGCCGTCAGCGTAGGCGAGGGAAGAGTCTCCGATTGCTATAGAATAATCGCCAGAATTGTGATCTCCAGCATAAGATCCCATTGAAGATAAAAAACTTCCAGAATTATAATTTGCCGCATTAGTCCCCATCGCTAACACCTGATTGCCGGAATTAAAAAGCCCAGAAAATAATCCTATTGCTGCTACATTATCGCCAGAATTATAGCTACCCGCATAATATCCTATTGCTGACAGATAATTTCCAGAATTATGTTCTCCCGAGCAACTACCTATCGTTGACAAATATGTTCCTGAATTGTTTAGCCCCGCAAATTCCCCTAAAACCGCCCTATTGCTATCCGCGTAAACCCGACTGTTAGCTGATAACGAGAACACATCTGGGTCAAGCATAATTTGTATACTATCCGTGCCAACTGTGTCGATTTTTACTTCATATTCTGTACCGAAAAGCGTTAAAGTTGATCCGACTGCGGTAGTACTATCGGGAAACGGATATATTGTTGTTCCATTAAATGTCAGTGAGTCTTCCGCACTAGTTATATCTGCTTCCCAGAGCCATAAATTATCAAATTTGCCTGTATTGTAAGAGGAGAATAGCATTAACGTCGGTATTACTAT
>Ga0268276_1000420_pt1 | contig 50569 bp, 70 predicted proteins | sample saktaG_4_FD_190145 | JGI IMG/M metagenome (GOLD analysis project Ga0268276, IMG submission 190145) | Saline water microbial communities from Sakinaw Lake, British Columbia, Canada - sak_2010_1_5_45m | ecosystem: Environmental > Aquatic > Non-marine Saline and Alkaline > Saline ...
TTATAATATATGATACAGGAGCTCCACCTTTTGGAAGATGGACAGTACCATTCAAATTTGTAAAGGTTGTAAGTGTAAATGAATCAATTAACTTTGATGAAGATGATTGGGATTATATGGAAGATGATCCAACGGAATATAGTAAAAAATTAACTCAAAAACAAATACGCCAATTAAAAATTGGGGATAGAGTAATGTGTGACAATCCAGGACAAATAAGAATGAATGATGTAAGAGGAACAGTTGTTGAACAATATGATGATTGGAACCAAAGAATAGGAGTAGAATTTGATATGATCATTCCAAGAGGTCATGCTGATTGTGGTAAAAATGGTCATTGTTGGAATATACCATTTGGTTATTTAGAAATAATATAAGTTATGAAATATATAAGATTATATGAGGAAATAGATTTTGATGATTGGGATTGGGAAGAAGAAGATACTTCAAAATCTGATGATTGGAATCGTTCTAAACAAAAATTATTAGATGATTTAAGGTCAAGAGAAAATCCAGATGATATTCTAGTACACGCTGGTAGAAAATCATATACCGCGTATGAATTAGCGGATGAAATTGAAAAAGAAACAGAAATAGGTAAAGGTTTTATAAGATCATCAATTGAAGTTTTTAAAATGAGTGATAAAATGAAAAAGGGACTTAGAGATGAAATTAAAAAAAATGAATCTATTGATTTTGATGAAAATGATTGGGAATACGAAGAAGAAGAACCAAATGATTGGGTTATTCCATACGGAGGATTTAAGATAAAACTAGGAGATAAGATTATGTTAAGACCAACTAGTCAATATTATAAATATCAGGGTAAGAGTGATGTAGATCAAGGAGATGATATTGAAGGAACTGTAATAGATAATAATCCTCGTGGATGGGATATGCATGTAGAATGGGAAAATGATTCTCCTAAATTCTATAATTATAAAGATATACTTATTAGAAAAAGTAGACTAAATGAAAATGTTAATTTTGATGAAAATGATTGGACTTGGGAAGAAGAAGAACCAAATAATTATAATGATATTCTAATGAATATAAAATATAAGGGGTTTAAAAAAGTTCTTTTAGTAATAAAAAAAGAGAATTGGGATGAAATAGAAAAATTACTTTATGAGATATTCGGAGTTAAATTAAGTACGATACCTGTAAATAATAAAGATGATGAATCATATTTTGTTGTTTTAGATTGTTATTCAACTAGATATGAGTTATCATTTTATAATTATACCAAAAAAGAAGAAATATTGAATAAATATTATAAAAATGAAATATTTTATTTGTGAGATATTTAAAATTATATGAAGAAATAGATTTTGATGATTTTGAATGGGAAGAAGAAGATTTAGATGTTCTTTCTAATTTAAAAGAAGATAATGTGTTAAAAGTTCCAATTCATATGTGGGATGAAATAAAATATGATTTACATAAATTAGGTTATAAATGGGTAGGAGAACAAGAAAACGATATAAAACATTCATCAGAAATAACAGAAGATGGAAGACATATTATACACAAACCAATACCACATAATGGATTAATGGTTATGTTAAGAGGACAATATCCATGGTACAAAATAGAATTTATAGAAAAAGTAAATCGTAAGACAAATGAAATGGTTGATTTTGATGAAGATGACTTTGAATGGGAAGAAGAAGATAATGAAAATGAAGAAATCATTGAAGTAAATTCAAAAACAGAACAATTTATTAAGTTTTTAAGGGATAATGACTGTTATGATAAATTTATAAAAAACTATAAAGATGTAAAGAATATTGATTATCATTTTGAAAATAATCAAAAGAATAACTTTATCTCAGGTGCGTTCACATGGATGGAAACACCAGAAGAACATAATTATTGGTCTAAATTAAATACCAAATGGAGAAAATTAATTGGGCATCTTAAAATCATATAGAAAATGACAAAGTTAAAGTAACTATTTTTGAAAATAAAACAGATAATTACAATTACAATTGGAATAATTACACCTAGTCAGAATTAAAAAAGATGGGTATAGTATAAGTTTTGAAACATTTTAGTTCAAGTTGTAAGTGGTTGATAATGTTGGGTTTAAGAATGATGAGTTAGTGATTAGATTATGAGGTAGTTATGAAAACTGGGGAAGATGGAGGTGGTGTGGAAAATTGTACGTACAGAAAAGATAATGTAAAGTGTTGATAATAAAGGGGTTTACGATGGTTCAAAGTTGCGGAACTAAAATGTTTTGTAGATATCTGAAAAGTGTTGATATCAGTGGGATACAGGAGGTCTAAAAAGGATATGTAATAAGTATGTGGAAAGCGTTGATAATAAAGGGATTACAAAGGAATAGAGTAGTAGTATGGGATACCTAATGTACGTACATGTACGGACAAAACCAGCGTTGAGTGTACGTACATCAAAAATAATGTAAATTCCTCACAGGAATTCAAAATAATTCAAACTTTTTGAAAATAAATCTGAAACAAATTTCCAAATAAATTTCCAAATTAAAATAAGTTTAATAAATTTTCAAAATCTTTTAAATCCTCAAACCCAAGGTATTACAAGGGAACTGACAATTTGACAAATGAAAATTTTCAAACTTTTTGAAAATTTTTCAATACATATAAAAGAGAGATGTGCTTACAAAAATGCGAGAAGCAGCGATTTGGAAATTTTCAAATAGTTTTTTCCATGGAAATTTTTTTAAATCTGATAAACTTTTTTAAATACTAAACATTCATCTTATTCCATTTATTATTTAATCTAGTCCAATATTCATTATCAGATTCATATTCTGGTGTTTTATCCCAACCAAATAATCCACTTATGAGTTGTTTATCTTTAGTATATTTAACATGATCCATTGTATGTTCTTTACTTAGATCATAACAATCATTTATCCACTCTTCTAAACAATTATTATCAACTAGAAATTTATAAAACTTGGGACGTTTCACTTTGATATAATCCTCTAGTTCAGTTGTATCTTCTTCCATATAATCCCAATCATCTTCATTGAAATCAATCTCTTCTTTTAGAGGATAGTATTTATAACACTTATCTTCATTTAATCTAACCATAGTAACCCACTTAATAGTTAGACTAGCCCAATATTTAAGACCCTCTAATGAATCAGACCAATTAAAAAGTCCACTTATTAAATTAATATCCCATGATCCTCCTATATAAGCTTTGATATAATATATTGTATCAACACTATGTCGTTTAATAACATTGTATAACCACTCATCTAAACAGTGATTAAATATTAAAAAATTATAAAACTCAGGATGTACATCCTTAATATAATTCTCCACCTCAGTGAATATATTATCATTCTCATCTTCTATATAATCCCAATCATCTTCATTAAAGGTAATCTCTTCGTACATCTTTAAATGTTTCATATGAGTATATATTAAATTAATATTTACAAAAATGCGAGCGCTGCGGCCGAAATAATTTCAGATAGGATATTGTCATGGAAATTTTGTACGTACACTTTTGTTATGTTAAGGTTTTATTAGGGGCAAAACAACCTAACAATTTTGTACGTACATTCAAAAGACCTATCATTACTAAGGAAATAATGTACGTACACTTTTCCCATATTATTTTGTACGTACACTTTTTTTATTTATATTTATATTATGATAAGAATAATCTTACTTATATTATTATTTATACTTAGTGTATTAAGAAGAGTACATAGGAATATTATAGAGAAACAAAGATTAGATAGTGGAAAAGTATCTGATAAAGAAGTAGAGGATTGGATAGATAGTAATAAGGAGTATACCAAATGAGAAAGATATTAAAATTTATACTACCATATATAATATTTATCATACCTATATCAACTTGTCTAATACTTCTAATCAATTATAATCTTAGTTGGCACATTACATCAGGTATAATATTTATATTATTAATATGTGTCCCTATATTCCTAGTGTTTTTACTATTAGACCTTGATATGTATGGTATTAAAGTTATAGAATGGTTTGAAGGATGGATAAGAGTATATAAAGATATTGGGGATATGATTAAGTGTAATGAAAACATAGAACATATAGATAATAATGATGTAGAAGAGTGGGAAGATATTACAGATGAGTACCTTACAGAAATGCGAGAAGCGCCGTTGAAATAATCTCAGGTATAGAATTATCATGGAAATTTTGTACGTACACTTTTATTAACATAATTTGTACGTACACTTTTTATTCAGTGGCATCAATTGTTTCGAGTGTACGTACAAATTCATTAAGTCTATTTTGCCCCTGATGAAAGCTTACAAAAATGCGAGAAGTGCAGGATTATGACGTATTATAAGTAATAGGTTATGGAAAATTTCTACATTTTAGTTAACTGATTCCATTCCATATTAATCTGATTCCAATCTACCCCAATATCTCTTCTACCATTCACACATCCATAAGAAATTAAATAGTTGAAAATATCATATACCTTATGACCTCTAATAGTATTAATATAATTGTTTATATCACTGATAGTAAGTAACTTACGACCACCATTCTTTTGTACAACGCCACTATGTTGGCATTTACGGACACTATCTATAAACTTATCATATATGTTATTATCTACTAGAAACTTTGTAAAGACTTCATTACCAATCATCTCTACATCAGGGTCTTCTTCTTCCCACTCCCAGTCATCATCACTAAAGTTAATTGATTCATCTATACTAACTCTTTCATTCCATTTGTTATTTAAACCCCCCCAATATCCTATCCCATCTATTCCTTCCTGAGACCAATCAAATCCAGATCTTATATATAAATCTTCATTATCTTTATATTTATTAAAGAATTCTTTGAATGATATATTTTTATACCATCCTATATTATAATTTTTATACCATCTATCTAGACAATCATAATTTATAAGGAAGATATAAAATTTTTCAGGCATATCTAATGGGATTGATTGTGGTTCTTCTTCATCTATATAATCCCAATCATCCTCATCAAAGTTAATTGATTCATTCATACTCACCATTCTCCATTCACTCTGTAAGTACCAAGGAACCTTACGATCTAGCATCATAACCTTCTCATTATTAATCACACTTACCTTAGATACTCTTTGTGGATGTGTCATTGTATCCTGAGATTCCCCCCATTCAAATACTGTACAACTATTATTTCCATATGGGGTGCGTCTATATCTATCCCTATACTTCAGTACAACACGGTCACCCACTTGAAATTCCTGGTCAGGATCTTCCTCCTCCCACTCCCATTCAAGAGAGTCAAGATCAAAGTCTTCATAGAGTTTCAAATGTTTCATAAGTGTATATATTATATTAACAAATTGAAAATTTATAGCCCGCGATTTAAAGTATGATTTAGGAGGGGGGTAGGGGTGGAAATTTGATATGGTTGAGTAATAGAAATGATGTAAAGACTTCAAAATGAGAGGGAATGTTGGAAAATTACAAAAATGCGAGCGCGCGTAAAAAACCGCGTTTTTAGGGGGGCTGTCATGAAAAATTTTGTACGTACACTTTTAAATTTTCACAAAATCTTCCCAATAATCAAATTAATTTTTAAGTGTTATTCTTTTCACTCAGTGGATCTGTATCATTCAATTTATCAACCCTATGATATGTGTGATATCCAGAATCATTATCCACCCAATGTCCACCTCTTCCATAACAATCTAAACATTCCACATCTTTAGTAGTTTCATAAATCCTACCACCACCTTTACAAGTAGAACACCTTTTCCATGTTGACGCCATAATTAAAGTTTTATTATAAATATAACACCTATCTTATATAAATAAAAATTAATTTTTAATATATAGACTTATGAAATATTTAAAATTATTCGTTGAAAATATAGATTTTGATGATTTTGATTGGATAGAAGAAGAACCAAATGATATTAAAAAAGGAGATTTTGTTATACCGAAAGATAAACAATCTTTTAGACTATATGATGATGATGGTAATTTATCTGATGATAAATATGACCTTGGATATTTAGTACCTAAACTTAGAAGAGACCCATCAAAAGTTACAAATATAATAATTACTAAAAATGGTGAAACAATAATAAGAATATTAGGATATGGTAATATTTATAATATTGATGATTTTGAATTATACAAGAAAACCAATGAAAGTATAGATTTTGATGAAGATGACTTTGAATGGATGGAAGAAAAAGATATATCGGTTGATGATATATCAAAAGATGAATGGAAAAATCTATTTAAAGTTGGAGATAGAGTAGAAGTTTCATTAAATGTAGATAATGGTAAAATAAGATTAAAACATAAAACTGGCTGATCCAGCAGATTACAGTCATTGTTGGATATATGAAACTAATGGGAATATAAATAGTGGAGATGTGATATGGTTAGTGAAACAATTAAAAATTGTTGGTAAGTTATGAAATATTTAATATTGTTTGAAGATATAAAATTTGATGAAGAGGGTTGGGATTATTATATTCAAGAGGAAAGTTTTAACTTTGATGACTTTGATTGGGAAGAATTTGATAATGAGAAATATAAAGATAAACCAATTAAATATAATCCTAATAAGATACCTAAAAGTTTTTATAATTTTTTAATTAAACATAATTGTTTAGATAAATTCATAAATAATTATAATAAATTTAGTTATGATAAAAACTTAACATTGGAAGATTACTTTAAAACAACCCGTAGATCTCATACACCTAAGAATTTTATTTTTATGGCGTTTCAATGGGTTAAAACCACAGAAGGTGAAAATTATTGGAGTAATATTAGTAGTGAGTGGAGAAAAGAATTAATTCAACTAAAAAATGAATCAATTGAATTTGATGAGGATAATTGGGACTGGGAAGAGGACGAACCTATTGAATATAATGAACTTAAACCCCTTCTTCCAACTGATACCTCTAGTGGCCTAGTTATCCTTACAAATAAAAATAGATGGTCAGATCTAAAGAAATTCTGTGATGAAAATTTAATTAGGTTTGATATACCACTCACCGTATTTTCTGAAGAAGAAACACCAGATGGATATATTTACATAGTTATAAATATGTGTGATAAAAATCAACAATTACATGGATATCGTGATAAATTTATATATGAACTAGGGTGGATGCCTAGTAATGACTATGGAAAAAATTGGATTTATAATGAATATAAAAATCAAAAAATTTATGTTATATGAAGTAAAACTTTTTGAAGAAATTGAGTTTGATGAAAATTTATTACACTTTCTTAAAACAACTAGACACATACCAATAACCAGATATGGTTCCAAATAACTGACCATATTTTTCAGACCAATTTAATTTAGAAATTTTTAATTCATCACCCACTACCCAGTTCATAGTGTCTCTTAATTTAATATCATGTGGTGGATCACTAGTAACACACATCTTATCAAGGAGTTGAACCGTATCACCCACTTTAAATTCTGTAGGATCTTCCTCCATCCATTCAAAATCATTCTCATCAAAATCAATTGACTCCTTTATACCAACCTTACTAAGTTGTTTAGAATAAACAAATAATGGATTAATTATTGACTCATATAACGAATTAAAGAATTCCTCTTCACTGAAAGTAATCTTATTTTTTATATCATCTGGTAGATCTGACCAAAAGATTCTATGATCTTCTAATGGGAGGCCAGGTTTACTAATAACTCGTCTGTTTGAAAGAACTTCTTCTCTAATATTTAATGATGTTTCTTTAAAAAATGATTTTCTTTCGTCAAATTTATAATTTGGATATAAAGTATATTCGTAATGTATTTGATCTGTTTTTCTTTTCGCGTTCATAATAATATAACAATCTCCTCCAAGATAACAAAGAAAGTATAATTCTTGGTCTTCCATCCAGTCAAAGTCATCAAAATCCATTTCCTCATATAATCCTATATATTTCATATTTGTATATAGTAATTTAAAAATATTTTTTTAATATATACCTTTATGAAATATCTAAAACTTTACGAAGAGATTGACTTTGATGATATGGATTGGGAAGAAGAAGATCCTGATTATCAGGAAATAGATATGAGTTTTTATAAATTTTTAAATAAAAATAATTGTTTATTAAGGTTTATTAAAAATTTTAATCCATCATTTCAGTATAATTCTACCCTAACAATAGATGGATATTTTAAAAAGTGTCAAAAAAACTTGTTTATTTTTAACGCGTTCCCATGGGGCCAATCTCTAGAAGGTTATGACTACTGGATAGATTTAGATAGAAAATGGAGACATAAAGTTGAGATTTTTCAAGACACACAAGAGCAAACGGGAATTACTTTAAAAGAATCAATATCAGTTGACTTTGATGATTTTGATTGGGAAGAAGAAGATCCTAGTGAAATAATTGGTAATGAGTTAGAACCAATTACTTTAATATTATTACCATTTGATAGATGGTTAGAAGTAAGAAATGAATATGTTTGGAAGAATAGTGAAAAATTAACTTCGACACATCCAAATGAAAATAAATTTTATAAAGGATATTATTTATTACAAATAAATGATAAAAAAAAGATATCTTTTTGGGGTGACAGTAGTCTTGATGATATAAAAAAACTTTATAATGATGGAAATAGAATAGGTACTATAAACAATATAATAACATTATGAAATATATAAAACTATTTGAATTATTTGATATCAACATAACATATGAATATGAATATATGGGTATTGATAAAAGTAAAATACTAATATTTGATGACCACATTGGATATATTTATAAATATAAATTCACATCTAGTCTTGATGGTACAAAATATTACGTAAAAATACTTCATGATACTAATGATAGGTTTATGACTGTATCTTTTTCAGATAAGAATCAAAATCCATATATTTCCATAATGAATAATTTATTTAAAAATTCAACGAAAGATGAATTCACTAATAAAAATGAACCACTTAATATATTAAATACAGTTATTAAAATTTGTAGAGATTTTTATAATGATAAAAGTGATGAAATAGATTATTTTGGTATATCCGCGTACACTAAAAAAAGAATAAATGTTTATTTATACATCATTAAGAAATATTTTAAGGGGTGGAGTTATGAAATAAAAGAAAAAGATTTAGATTTATATTCTATAACATTAAATAAAGAAGAGTTAAATGAATACTATACTAAATACGAACCATCATCATCACAAAAACCATTAGTGTGGTATTATGTTATACTAACACAAGATATAGTTGATGATAATGAGTATGCGACAATAAGAGGAAATGGACTGAGATTTTTATGTAGAGATTATGATGGGGTTCAGAGATATGAAAATCTATACCCTGTTGGTGGTGAATATAATGGTAGTAAAATACTTGAGATTGATGTTGATGTAGAAAGATAAAATAATAGATTGAAAATGAGATATATACAATTGTTTGAAAGTTTCAATAAAATTACAGAAAAAGATATGTATGATTTATTAAAAAATACAATGTTCTGGAAATATTTCAGAGGAGATATTAATGATATTTACAGAAATTGGACATTGAAGAATAGATACTATCACAATATGAAACATTTAGAAAATCTAAAAAGAATGTTGGATAATGATAAAAAATTATTTACACAAGAGGAATATGATATGATGATATTATCAATAATATATCACGATGTTATATATGTTGGTAATAGAGATGATAATTTGAATATTGATGAATCTATTGAATATTTTAAAAGAGATTTTCCAACACTTCCAAATGAATATAAGAATAAGATCATAGAAATTATAGATTCAACAAGAAGACATAATTTTGAAGAAGGTGATAAGTTATGTGTTAAATTAAATTATTATGATATGAGTGGGATACTAGAAGGAGATGTTAAGACAATAATAGAAGATGGTAATAATGTAAGAAAAGAACATGATAAAATAACGGATGAATTCTTTAAAGAAAAGAGAATAGAGTTTCTAAGAAATTATATTAAATATAATCCTAATATAGAAAAAGCTATTATGCATATTAATCTAATAAACTAATTATGAAATACTTAAAATTATTTGAAAATGTAACAAGAAAAGACTGGAGAAAAGGAGATAAAGTCTTAGTTTATAGTAGTCTAATGGATGGGGAGGAAGGTACTATTATTGGTTTTGAAAGACTTGGAAATAAGACAGTTGTTGTTGATATCGAGGGAAAAGAATATAGAACATCTATTAATAACATATATCCAAGAATTAGTATAGATCCATGGGATGAAGAAGACTGGAACGAATCAGAAGATATTTATTTATATAAATTATATGTTGATAGAGATTGTAATGTATCAGTAAAATTTGAAAAGGAATATAGAACAACTATGTTAAACTCATCATTATTTGGCCTTCATTTTACTAATGATAATTCAATAAGAAAAATATATAATGAATTTTTTAGATATATGACTAATTTATTTTTTAAAGAATATAAAAAAGGAGAAAAATTAGAAAAAATAAACAATGATATAAAGAAAGCTCTTGATGTTATTAATATCAAATTAAAAGAATTAGAAGATGGTGAAGTAATTGTTACTGGATTTTTTAGTGAACCATATTTTTATTCTGGTAAATTAAAACATGTTAGAAATGATAGATGGGGTATGATAAGAAAAGGTGGTATTTCAAATACTATGTCAAATGATGAACATGAAAGATTGTTTAGAACTGGTATGGTAACAAAAGGTAGGATAATATATATATCAAAAAATACTAAAGAAATAATTAGAATGATAAACGGTACATATAACGAAAGAATAAGATGGAATACTTTAGCAAAGAAAGAGAGTGAGAAGAATTTTAATAAGTTAATGAAACTTAGAGATAATTATGGTTATTTACAAGTACTACATTTATTGAATGAAAATGGTATTAAATTATTAAATATTAACGAAAGTAATACTTTTGGTGTAAAAGACTATGTAGAGAAAAAACATGGTAATCAAAAATATGGAGAACATAGCTATATGTATCATATTAATAACGTTAAAAAAGTATGTGATAAATTTATAAACAAATATAATTGGACGAAAAAAGAAAAAAGAATTATTGAGATATCTGTCCTATGTCATGATCTATTAGAGGATACTGATTTAGAATATAGAGACATATATACTCGTTTTGGAAAAGGTGTCGCGAACACGGTTTATAACCTAACTGGTGTTGGAAAAAATAGAAGAGAAAGAAATTTACATGCGTATAATAAAATTAAAGATGATAAAATCTCTACATTTGTAAAATTATGTGATAGAATATCAAATACAGAAGAAAGTTTAAAAAATAAAAATAAATATAGAATGTATAAAATAGAATATCCAATGTTCAGAAGATATCTTAGAAGACTAGGGGAATTTGAAGAAATGTGGGAATATTTAGGAAAATTAAATAAAAAAGGGTGAACTTAGTTCACCCTTTTTTATTTAATTGATTATCAATCTGTTTCAGCTTTACTCTCCTTGATTTCAAAATCCTCTCAGATTTACTTTACTCTCCTTGATTTCAAAAACCATGATTTTCAAAATGTTACGCCAGGTTTTCCATCCGTTTAGGGTATTTAACATTAACTTTACTCATCTGATTGATAATCTGTTACTCTCTGTAAGATGTCACTTAACTTTACTCGTTTTTTTTTACTTTCAAAATATATGAATACTTAGTCCCGATATATTAACTTTACTTGTTTCACTTTCAAAATAACATCTAGATGATTTCACTCGTGAATGATTTCGTTAGATTTATCACATATTCAAAATCTTTAACTTTACTTTTCTCTCGGGTTCAAACTAAGACCTAAGTCTTTTTCTACTTTACTACCTCTAGATTTCAAAAAGATTTGATATTTATGTATCCCTTCGCTTTACTCTCCTCGCTATTCAAAAAAACTTTACTCGCTGTGATTTCAAAGTATCTAATTTCATTCGTATTTATGTTGATCTTACAACTTTTTCAAAGAACTTTATTTATATCTTAATTTAATGTTGAAGTTTATTTTTTTTTAGTTTTTCATCAAATCATTAACCAAATATACTACGAATTTTTTCTAAAACCAAATTTATTTTTTTAAACATAAGTAAGGATTTATAATATAATATCCATGGAACTTGATAGGAGAGATAATATATCTAGAATATTAAATGATAAGGAGTATAAATTAGGAATTGAAGTGGGTACCTTTGTAGGTGAATTTTCAAAGACCATTCTAAGCACCTGGAATGGTATACTATATTGTTTAGATGTGTGGAGAGGGATGGATGATTATAAAGACAGTAGTAATATTAGTGATCCAATAAAAACAATATCATTGGTATTGGATAATGTTAAAGGATATGAAGATAGGTGTGTTCTAATAAGAACAACATCCAAATATGGTTCAACAATGTTTCCTGATGAATATTTTGATTTTATTTATATAGACGCTAATCATAAATATAAATATGTGAAAGAAGATATATCTTGCTGGTATCCAAAAATTAAAAAAGGTGGTATGATGTCAGGTCACGATTACATTAGAGACTACAATTCTGACAGGTCAATAAATGGACTTGATACCAATGTGTGGTTATCAACAGGAGAATACTGTGGTGTTTTTGGAGTTAATCCCGTGGTTGATGAATTTTGTAAAGATTTGAATAAAATGCCATATATAACAAATGAATATTTCGGTACTTGGTATATTTTTAAATAAACTATTGTTTTCTTTGATGGTAAAATATAAAAATTATCTCAATTCTGATAGTATTTCTCTAGTTACATTTTCAATTATATTGTTTTTTATAAATGTTTTAATATTATTTTCTAATACTTTGTATCTCTCTATTCTCGTTTCTAGTTCATTCATATTATGTTCATTATCATTTTCCTCATCATATCCATCATTATTATAGATTTTTCTATATCTTCTAATATCATCGGCTATTACTTTTAATCTATTTTTCATAATATTTATCATTTCAAATACTATTTTTTCATCATCAACATCGGTTGAATCAAAAATAATACCCTTACCAATATTTATTCCAGTTTTAATTTTATCTTGAAAATCTTTAAGTCTAAGTCTACTAAGTCTCCTATCATTCATATCAAATAATGATACAACACCATCACTTACTTGTTTTGTAACAGGTATTGTTTTTATATCAACTGTTCCTCTATTACCAAACCAAGTATAAATCAAATAATAGAAAGTTTCTTTTTCATCCCAATCCTCCTCATCAAATAAATCATCATCTTTAATTCCCTCTTTGATTATATCCGATGATTTATACTTCAATACACTTACTTCTAATTGCATTGGTGGATTTAATTCAAATTTATTATTTAACCATTTAATAAATTCATTTTTTACATAAAAATCTGATACATCTTCATCATCTGGTTTCTTCTCCATTTCTTTCGCTAGGTAGTTAGCGAACGCGTAGAAATGTTCTTTTTTTATCATTTGGAGTAATCCCTTTTCTACAAAAAATATGTTATAGAACCAATCCTCTTCTAGTACACTAGTGATATCACCCTCCATAATAGCCATAGATCTCTGAAGTAATCTAGATAAGAAATTCTTATATGTTAGTTCACCACCACCCTCTAGATTTAACGCTGGTTGGATTATTTTATTTAACGCTCTAGAAACACCAAGAATTTTACCTAGTAAATAAACTGGTAGGAAAATAGGACCAAGTAACATTGGGATGGTTCTGTGTAATAGTTTAGCACCACCCTTTATATACTCTCTCTGTTTCTTGTATGCAATCGCGTCTTTGAATAACGATCTCAACATGCCAAATTTTAACTTGTAGTTTCTAGCGTTAAGATATTTTACTAATTCACCACTTTGTCCGAGTAAACTGAAATATTCATCCTCAATGATTTTCTCTTCCTTTGGGGATAAGTTCAAATCATATATATCTCTCACTTCTTCATTTATTATATCATCAAATCTTTTAATATACATATTTATTAATTATAATTTGCTATTTCTTCTGTTCTATTTCTATCTTCTGGCCAATCCGTTAAAAATATTCTTTTATCTTCTGTTAAAAAGACCCAAATCTCAAAGTGATAATTATTTGAATCAAAATAAAATTCATAACATTTTTCATTACCGTCTTTTCTTAGTGTAACATGACCATTCTTTACTAATTTTTCTTTTCTTATTGTTGCAACAAATGGATCATCTGGATTATTTTTTAAACTATATATGATTTTCAATTTTTTATTTAGATAATCAATAACTAAATCAACCATATCTTGTTTTGGAAAATTCACAACACGCCAATCATCAATAGCCTTGGCTCTTTGAAATCTATTAACTAAAGACTTATCCTCAATATATTCATCATGGTCTTCTTCCCAATCAAAATCGTTATCAATATCTATTTCCTCAAATGTTTTTATATATCGCATAAAAAAATCCTTTTTTGTATATATAAAAAATAAAAAAGGATTTTTTTTAATTTATTCTAGTTCTTCATCTTCCAATGGTTCAAAATCTTCATCCGTGTAAAATATAGATATAATACTATAATGACCATTACTACCACCTTGTATTACTCTAGTAATTTTTATACCAATATGTTCATTCAACCATTCATTAATTAATCTTTCTAAATCAGATAGATCCTGGCAGGTCTTGCTCAGTGGAGAGTTATAAAATATTTTTACTTTTTCCATAATTATCCCAATAAAATTTCTTTACACTTTTGAAAATTCTCTATTTTGGATGGTGATACCTCTGGGTATTTTAGGTCTAATTTTTCCATGGTTTCTAGTATAGTGTTGGATACAATAAGTCTAGATGTGTGTTTTATATCAGATGGAATAACATACCAAGGAGAATTCTCGGTACTAGTATTTTGTATCATACCTTGGTACACTGATTGATACTCATCCCAATATGTTCTTTCTTCAACATCACTTTCCAAGAATTTCCAATTCTTGGACTTATCATCTATTCTAGAAATAAGTCTATTTCTTTGTTCATCTTTTGATATATGAAGAAAGAATTTTATAATAACAATCCCATTTCTTGTAAGATATTTTTCAAAATTATTGATATCTTCATATCTTTCTTTCCAAATATTTTCAGTTATAAACTCATCTGGAATACCTTGATATGTTATTAAATTATGAACCTTAACAATGAGTACTTCTTCATAATGTGAACGATTGAATATACCAATTTGTCCCCTCTCTGGAATATGTTTATGTATACGCCACAAATAATCGTGACTCAATTCTTCAGTAGTTGGTTTTTTAAATGATTTTACAGAAGTTCCTTGTGGATTTATTCCAGACAGAGTATGTTTAATAACACCATCTTTACCTGATGTGTCCATCCCTTGAAAAATAATCAAAATACCATATTTATCCTGTGTGTACAATTTTGATTCCAATTCTTTCATCTTCTTGATATTATTTTTTATAATATCTTTTGATTCTTTTTTTGTTCTAGATTCTACTAAAGTAGGAAATTCTGAAATGTTGAAATTTTTGTCTGTGATTTTATACATATATTATCTTTTTACAAAGATAAGAAAAATTTATTAATTATAAAAATTTAATATATAAACTTATGAAACACATTAAATTATTTGAAGAAATTGACTTTGATGATGAAGATTGGGAGTGGGAAGAAGAGGAACCAATAATAGAGGATGAAGTAATGAGAGTTGGTGATTGGGTGGTAGCTAAATTCAATAATCGTTATAGTATAACAAGAGATTTGTGGGTTGGTAAAATAGATGGAATTGGTTATTATAGTGAGTTTCATGTTTCTGATTTACTTTACCATTGGACTGTTGAAAAAAAATATTTTATAAAAGGATATAAATATGATAATATTAATGATATTAATAATGGTGACTCGATGATATATAATAAAACACTTTACAGAGTAAATAGTCTCAATGGAGATGTTGTATCACTGATTAATAACAATGGTTATAAGATAAATATCAATAGAGATAATCTAAAAATGGTTACTCGTATATATGAAAAAGATATAAAAAATTTAAATTATAAAGAATGAATATTGAAAAAGATGATAGTTTATATGATGGTGGTGGGAGACTTAAGTTAAATAGATTAACACTAAATAGTAAAGGAAAAACATTTATAAGAGATTATATACCATCGGATAATGCTGTTTGTTCTGTTGTTTATAATAAAATAACAAATAAGTATATTTTTGTTAGACAATTCCGACCAGGGCCAAAGAGAGAGATTCTTGAGGTTGTCGCTGGTATGTGTGATGAAAAAGGTGAAAATCCAATAGATACGATGAAAAGAGAAATACTAGAAGAGATTGGTTATAAGATAGATACAATAGTAAAAATATTGGAACCATTTTATACAAGTTGTGGAAAAACAAATGAGATGATATATACATTCTTTTCGGTGGTGTCAGAACAAGAAAATAAAGGTGGTGGACTAGAAACAGAAAATGAAGATATTGAAATAGTTGAATTAACAAAACAACAAATAAAAACTACAAAATTTGTAGACGCGAAAACGATTATAGCTCTCCAAAAATTAAATTTATTGTAAAAAGATTTTTAGTATAGATAGGATTTTAATCTATCAATAAATTTATAAACCCTTTTATGATACTCCTTTTTCTTATACTCGGTATCAGTCATTAGATAAACAATATAACAGAAATATAATAATTTACTTTTTAATAATTCTTTACTAATAACACCACCAACATATCTAAATTCAACATATTTTGGGTCGTGTTCTAGTTCTGTTAATTTAATTCCAAATTCTTTAATGTAGAAGTCCTTATTAGCTTTAATCATAAAGTGATTAAAGAATTCTTCTAGTTCTCGTATATTGTGTAAATCTAGTTTGTCTATATTTCTTTGTAAGTATTCTTTATGTTTATCTAGTCTATCTTTGTGTCTAAATCCTAGATTCCAGAGAATAACCTTATCCTTTGTTTTATAATCATTTTCAATTTCTCCTGATATATTTCTCATTATACCATCTAATAAACTATTACAAAATCTATTATTTATTCTCCATAAGATATTATTAAAAACAAATGGTGTTTTTCTTTCCCTATTCATATCACTCATTAATACTAAACCTTTGAGGGGATTCCATTTTATTTTAGATTTATTCATACCGATGTTAATATGCAACGCAGTTCTTTCATTATCCATACCCCAAAAGGTTTGTTTATCAAATTCATTATAGAAATCATCTATTTGTTCAAAACATTGATTTAATCCAGTTAAAAATGATTTCGATGAAAACTCCAATATTCTTTTTTTATCCAAGTCACCTTCTAATTCATATTTAAAAGAGTTACCCCATTTTTTAGTGAAGTCGGGTAAATATTCCACCATCTTTTTTCTTAGAAAATCCATATTCTGTTCAAACACAAATCTCATTATATTCTTATCTAATGTGGTTATTATATATCCAGTCATTTCATCTTTGAGTTTCTTCTCATATTTGTTAATATATTTGGTATAATCATTTTCATCGTCTAGAACATCAATACCTGATATTATATCATCCATAAGATTATTTACATAAGTCCAGGTTAAATATTTTTTGTGTAAGTTAAATATTTGTTTATCAGTAAGTTTGGAAATATCATTTTCCTCTTTCATTTTATTTTCGTTATCAATCAATGTTTCTCTAGTTAATTTGAATTTTTCATCAAACATAAATCCAAATTTTCCTCTAGACATATCCAACAATGTTTGGTCTTTTGCGTACCCACACGCTTTCTCTAAGTCCTCCTCTGTTTCTAGGAATGGTTCGTCATCAATTTCGTAGTCTGAGACTAATTCATATTCTATAGATATAGTGAAGTAATCAGATAAACTAGTTATAAAATCTTTATCTTGTTTATTGAATTCGTTTAAGAAATTAGCATAAGAAATTTTCATAAAATAATAAAAATATTTTCCTTATATATTAAATTAAATTATTAATTTAAATCAACTAGGGTGTATTCTATATGTTCTTTACATAATCTCTCCCATAAATGATCATATTTTCTCCAATCTACTAATTCATTATCTTTTGTTATCCATGGATTGTAGTACTTTTTTGTAATTAAAACTTGTATTATATGTTTGATACAGTTTTCTTTTTGATGTGGATTAAGATGAATACATTTTTGAATAAAATTATTAATTTTATTCAGTGAATTATATTCAGAATCACTAATGAATTTATAGTAAATATTATTATCAATTAAGAATTTTGTAAAATATTCATTACAAATAATCTCTGAATTAATTGGTTGTGATTCTTCCCAATCAAAGTTGTTATAATCAATTTCTTCAAATTTTTTAATATGTTCCATAAATGTATATATATTAAAAAGTTATTAAGTTAAAATTGAGAAAGGAAAAATTTTATTATTTCTTTACCATCTTTTGATTTTTCTGGGTGAGATTGAATACCCATTATTTTCTTTGTCTTATGTTTGAAATATGTAATAATCTTTTTATTTTCATATTCTTCATATTCTTTATCAAATTCATCACCAAGTTTGTCAATATAGAATTGATGATTGTAATATAAATCTAATTCTTTATTAAAAAGTTTTGTATGATAATCACCAACTCTTCTTATTTCAAATCCCTTTAATTTGGAACCAAATATAATAGCTAAAATTTGATGACCTAAACATATTCCAAGAATTGGTTTTTCTGTATTTCTTAAATATTTTTTTTCATCTTTTAAATCAACATCATCGGATATTTCAATACCACCTCCAGATAAAATTATGAAATCATATTTATCAACAATTGATTTATCAAATTTTGTATAATCCAAAATGTCACAATCTGGAAAAACACTTTTTAAATTCTCAATATACTCGGTACCGTGATTAATTATTATTCCTCTCATTATCATATACTTTTTTAAATACTTGATAAACTTTCTCACTATCTGGATGACATTTATATACTAAGGGATTCGGTTCGGTAATATCAATTGATTCCATATTTTCTAAACAAAATGGTAATGGGGGTAACTGATGAATTGTATTGTGCACCCTAATATGATACTTTAAGTTACTACCACAGAATAATTTACAATTACCTAGTACATATTCATATTTATAACTTTGTTTTCCATGCCTATATGGTGTTCTAAATCTAGGACTTATTGAACTTCCTAGTTGAATTATAAATGTATCTGTTGAACCAGCGAGATGTAAAATACCAGAATCCATAGTTATAACAACTTTTGATTTATTTAACACATGATACAATTGATGAATATTTAATTTATTAACTAAATTAATGCCATTTTTTAGTTTTATATCATAAACTGGTTTTTGTGTATTATATGTTCCTATTTCTGATGAATCTTTCCCAACAATAACAATTGGTACACCATAGTCATTTATTTTTTCTGATAACTCACCCCACCTACTTTGTTCCCAGGTTCTACTAGCCCATGTTTTTGATGGGTGTATAACAACATAATTATCAGGTAGTTCCATATCTATATATGAATCTGGATAGAATTCTGTATGTAAATCTTCTGGTGGTAACATAAATCCTAATGAGAATGAATGAAATTGGCGTATATCAATATGATTGTGCTTTCTAAGTATTGGATTTGGTAGAAATGTTTCCATTTTTTCGTAGTCGTTATAATCCGATTCGTTATATTGATTAATATCAATAACTTTATAAATATACGGATTATTTTTGAATATATCAACTAAATGTGTTACAATAATTAACTTGGAATCGTAAGATTTTGATAAATATCTGATTAGTGGAGTAGCTGATAGTGTGTCACCGATTGACTGACAATTGATTTTGAGTAACAATTTTTTCATTATATTTATATAAAATATCAATTTATGTAAAAATAGACATTGCTATTTTTACTTATATGACTAAAAACTTCATTTGTTGAAGAAACTCGATATTTCAATTTCAAGTTTTTTATTATTAAATAAAATTCTTTCCATGATTTAATTTCATCATTAAAATATTCCTTCCATTGGTCATAAGTGATATAAATATATTTTTCATCCAATCTCACAGAATATGTTAATCCTTTCGTACTATCCAATATCATTTAATTGTTCTACTTATATATTATTTTAATAATTTCAATTTTATAAAATAATATATAAGATAAATTGTTTAATTTTTATGGAATATGTTAAATCATATGATGAGTTTGTAAACGAGGGATTTATCAGTGATAGTTTTAAGACTATATTAAATAATATAATAAAAAGTATTGGATCTAATTTATTTTTTGTATCAACTTTTGGTGTAACAGTTGAAGCGTTGTGGAAATTATTTATCTCTATTGTAACTCAAAATCAATTAATTCCATTAACAAAAACGGAATTGTTTTTATTATTCATATGTGGTATGGCTTTTCTACTAAAGGAAAGTAAACCAACCATAAATAAACTAGTTGAGAAAATAAAAGAAAAAAATATATCAAAATATTTTAAAAATGTAGTTATTTTTTTAAAAACAACATTGAAAATAATAAAAGAATCTTTCAAATTACTTGGTAAATCAATATCAGGTATTACTAATTTACTTGGATATACCGCGTTATTGTTACCAGTGATATTAATACTGAAAGAATACTTATCTACAAATGGGGTAGATATTAATAATTATCCAGGGTTATTAACATCAGTGGCTATAGGTGTTGGTGCTATAACATTCTCAACAACCATAAATTACATCGTAAAAACAGTAAAAGATAGAAAAGAATCATAATTTTTGTATAGGGAAAATATTTTTCATATCTTTGTATTATTAATTCAATTATAAGATGAGAAATTTTTTTGATTTGTCAAAAGAAGACAAAAAAGGATTTGTTGATAAGTTTACAGATGATACCAATCGGTCAAGAGGACAAACTGTATTTTTACTCGAATTATTAGAAGGTGATATGGACAAATTATTAGAATTGGAATTAAAATTAAAAAACAATTTTGTTATGTATTGTCCTAGTGATAGAGAATCAGTTGATGAGGTTTTCAATATGGGATATGATTCTAATAGACGGAAAAAAATGTGGTTTACATTAAAATTATTAGAAGATTATTTATAATTATTTACTTTTATTTTAACATATTGATTATCAGGTAAAAATACAATTTTTACCTGATAATCAATATTGTATTTTATCAATATTCAACCACTTATCAAATAAGAATTTTGATTCCTCCTTTAATAATTGTTCCATTGGTATTCTTCTAGTTTCGGGTGTTTTATTTATTTCTTGGTAAATGAAATTATCATCAAAATTAGCTCGTTCCGCGTCGATTTTATTAGACCCATAATATACTCTAGATGGTCTCGCCCAATATATCGCACCAAAACACATCGGGCAAGGCTCACAAGTTGAATATATTTCACAATTTAATAATTGAAAATTATTTAAGTTTTTACATGCTTCTCTAATCGCGTTTATTTCAGCGTGAGCGGTTGGATCGTTATTTTTAGTTACATTATTCACGCCCTCACCAATTATTTTACCATTTTTTACAACAACACACCCAAATGGACCACCACCATTATCAATACTATCTGATGCGATTTCAATCGCCCGACGCATAAATTCTTGTTTACCTATATCCTTGAATCTCTTAATATCCATAATATTATATATTAAATTAATAAATCCTTTTTTATTTCTCCAAGGCTATCACAAATGATAGCGATATTAACAATCAAATAAAAACAATAACCACCATGAAAATTTGAATCCTCATTTTGGTCTTCTTCAAACATTAAATGTATGTAAATAATCATTCCATTGATAAAGTGAAAAAAAATATCCATCGCACTGTGTTTATCTCTTTTAGGATATGTTTTTATTCCATAAAATTTTCCAATTTTTTCAACTTCTTCACTCATATCCTTGATTAGTAGTGTATAATTACTATATGATGTAACATCTAATTTGTTGGATAATTTCTTTTTAACCAATCTCAGAATATTATTGGCTTTTTGTGATGTCAATACCTGCTCCATAAGACTATATATAAAAAAATCCTATCAATTAAACGATAGGATTTTTTTCTTATTCAAATAGAATTTTTTTAATTTTTCTACTCTTATCTTCATATTCAATATCTTGCCTTTTTGACATATTAATGATACTGTATACTATGAACTCTTCTAAATCTAAAGTTTCAAGATTGAATTTTTTTAGATAGTCTATTTTGGTATTTTCAAAATCAATAGAGTTTTTTATATTTTTTATTTTGTCTTTAAGAAGATCAATATTGAAATATAATTCTATATCATCAAAACGAATTCCAGAACCATACCAGACACCATCACCATAATCTGGTATTTTAGATCCTTCAATCTGGACAGCTGTCAATATTCTATTAGCTGGATTCACTGTTATGACTTTATATTTTTCTCCTACAATATAATTGTGACCACTTGTGTTTTTAACAATTGTAATAATATCACCTATTCTTATATCCATATTCATATTTTTATTTTTTTTAATTTAAATTTTTACAAGTCAACATTCCACCATTAGATTCCATTTTAAATGTATCTAGGTATGGATATTGAATAACTTTATTCTTTATAACAACTCTCATTCGTTTTCTATAATCTTTAAAATATATCAAGAATTCATTTTTTTCTGCGTATTTTTGATACAAAAAATGATCGTTATCATACCTACAGTACGGTCTATCTATATAGATTCCTATATCAGTATTCCACATTAGAGCTCTAGCGGCGAGTTTATCACCTTGTTTTATTATTAATAGTTTTACACTCTTTGGATTTGTTGTGTATAATTCCAATCTTTCTTCTCCAGCACCTCTCATACACGAACTATTAAGTGTCCCCCCTCCAGAGATATATTTTCTGTAATCATACCAATATGATATATCCTTTCCTTGAACTATATCAAATATTTTATCATATTGGTTGGTTTCTAGATAATAAAGTGATTTGTATCTATTTGATAAATTTTCAATAACATAATCATCAACACCTAGTAATGATTTTAGAAATCTTCCGATTTTTATTTTATTTCTGCCATCAATCCATGGGTCCTTATCGGTTGATACTCTATTAGTTGGTAAAAATGTTATAATAGAGTGATCTTCATCATCAATATCAATATAATCATAATCATTAGAGACTATGTGACTTATTCCCATTGTAATTAATATGTTGTTGAATCTTTTTGAAGTTGTGACTATTTTCATAATTATTTTTTATTAAAACCCAACATATTTAAGTATATCAGTTGATAAATTATTACTTATAGTGTTTAGAATTTTACTTATCTTGTTGAATTTGTCTTTATCATCAGAATTCAATATTTTAAGTAGGTACCATGTTATAAATTCACTAGTGATAATACTTTCTTTTTTGGTTTCTTCAATATAAAGAAGCATTTTTTCGTATCTGTCTAATTCAGATTGTAGTTCACCAATTCGTTTTCTTATCTCATTTACCGTTTCGTCTTGAATTTTACAATCAGATATATTAAGACTGTTACCTCTCCATCCAGTTACTGAGTCAACAGCTTGTACAGACCCAGGCGGATTATCTAAATGAACAACGGTATAAACACGATTAAGAGTGTAGTTGTGACTGTTTGTGTTTCTGATGGGAATAACCTTGTCCCCAATATTTATTCTTCTCATAATTATTTTTGTTTATGTAAATATAGAAAATTTTTATAAATCAAAAAAATTTTTTTAATATATAACTAAAAAAATATTCATTTTTTAATGATAATAAAACTATTTGAGGATTTTGATATTAATGATTATCTTAAATATTTAAAACCAATTGAATCTGAAATTGATCCATTTGAAGAAGAAGATTGGGATGAAATAGAAGAGGGTGATATGGTTTTCACTGTTGATAAATGGATGGGAATAGAGATATTAAAGTATAAGGATAAGATGGATATGAAGAAATATAAGAGATTATCAAAAGATGGGTTATTCAAAGAACTTGTTAAGTCTAGAAATAAATATTTAGTAAAAAATAAAATAAAAATAGAGGGGATATTTAGAAGAATAAATACAATCAAAAAAGAAATAGATGTTGATAATAAATTAAATAACGGTGGTGTTAAAAATTCGAATAAAGATTTTACAATTGATGATATAGAACAGGGTGGTGTTCAAAACCTAGATATATACCTAATAGACCCAAAAACATTACTTATAGATAAGTACGAAATTGATGTCAATTCACCAACAGAAAATAGAATTGATTTTGATGATGAAGGTGATGATTTCTTTAGTAAAATAAAGAAATATGAAAAAGATGTTAGAATAGTTCCAAATAGAATTACTCATAACATAAAAGCGGATTCATTGTACCATATGTTTTTTACTGAATTTAAAGACTTATTCAATAATGGGTTAGTTGTATTGGGGACTAAAAATGTTGAGGAAAGTATGAAGAAAAAATATAATAAAATTATAGATCGCAAAATAGAAAGGGAAATGGGAAAAAAATTAGAAGAGATAAAGAAAGATTCTGTTAGTATTGATTCAAAATTAGAATACAAAATAAATCATATTAACAGTAGATTCCCTTAAAAAAATAATATTTTAATTATGAAGAATTTTTTTATTTTTATAATCGTTTGTTTATTAACGATTATATCCTACTCTAGTGAGTTACCAAAAACAAACAATGAAATAAAAATATCTGATGTTGTTGGAAGAATCATATATACAGGATATGATACTAATATAATAAATAGGTTAGAAAAGGGATTTTATATAATTGATGATGGTGATAATAGGATAAAATTCATCAAATAAAATCTAAATAATTTAAACCTTGTGTATAGTTATATGCGTTTGATATGATTTTATTTTTTTTACCATATTTACTAACATCATCTATTATTCTTTGTTGATAATATATTATAGATTTTCTTTTCAAGGAATTAAATTTTTCTTTAAACATATCAATATTACCTATTGGTACTAACATTTGTAATTCAAATAATATTTTATCATTCTCTGGATGTGAGTTTAGTAATTCATTCATATAATTCTGATCAAACACAACTCCTTCAATTTCATTAGTCACTGAATTCTTTATAAGTAAATTATGATTACCAGTTTTTTCTAATTTAACTCTAGTTATCTTAGGACCATATATTCTAAACGTCAGATAGAAGAATTCTCTATTTAAATAAATTTCTTCCCAGATTTCACCATCTTCTTCATTCCAATCTTCTTCCTCATCCGATTCTTCTAAGTCTTCTTTAGATTCTAGGTATTCTTTTAGATATTTAACATTCCTCATTAAAAATTAATTATTTTTCTACACTAGACATTTCTTCACCTTCGAATGATCTGAGTCGTTTAATCATACCATATATATTTAATGATAGATAGTTATTTCTACATTTTTTTAATTCAATATTCAATGCATCAATGGTGTCTAATGATTCTAAATATTTCTTTCTATTTTCTTCTATTTTGGATTTTAATGAATCATTAACCTGATTAATCATTTTTGATAAAAGTTCCGTATATAAATCCAAATTTCTAGTAACAAATGTTTTTTCGTCTTCGTGTCTTTTTGATTTCAAAATCAAATAACCTCTTTCTTTTAATTTATCATATGAATTAGCTAGATATAAGACCTTTTCACCATTTCTACCCATAAGATTGTGTCCTTCACCATCTTTTTTTGGAGATAGTTTTGTGATAACAACATCTATTTGAATATTTTTATTTCCAGTTGGTTTACTTTTTAGAACAATATATTGGTCATCATCCAAAACTATTTCCTTTGGATTTGGATATTCCTCTTCACTTTTTAATGAAGTTTTTAATTGTAATGTTGTTTGTTCATTTTTATGAAGTTCATCTTCTATTTTCTTTAATTCATTTCTTTTATTATTGATATTATTATTTAAATAATTTCTTACAATAGATTGTAATGTTGTAAAAGATTTACCAACCTTACTATCTGGAATTATAGCGATAATGTGTTTATCATGTGATAGTTGAAAAATCCCAGCATAAACATTCTTATCTGTTTCCAATCCATTTTTAACATCATTATTTAAATCTAATTCGTTTGGATATTCATAACCACTATCCTCCTTCTCATCTATTATAATATCAGTGAAAAGAGATAGTCTATCATTTTGAAGTTTAGCCTTACCATATCCAGCTTCTAGATGATTTTCTTTATTATTACACGCGAAAAAAATCAATCTATCGCCACTTGATAATTCATATTCATCCCAATCTTCTTCATTGTGTGGGTCAATGTCTTTTGTGTCTTTGTTACTATTCCATTCGTATAAGTGTTTCATAAATCTAATAATGTTTTTTTATAAATATATATATAATTATTTTAAAATGAAAAAATAATATAAAAAAAGGGACAAATTAATGTCCCTGTCCGATGTATGTCTTCTTGTAATTTTTTGAAGATTTCAATCTAGATGTTTTCTTTTTGGAGTGTACACCTTTACGACTTTTTTTTCCTTGTTTTGATTTTTGAACTCCTTGTTTTACAGCCATTTTTTTTCTTTTTTATTTGTTAATAATCATTTTGATAATACAAAGATACGAATAATTTATTTAATATAAAAAAAATTTAATATATAATTTAAAATATATTATATTTATATTATGAAAATAGAAGATTTAAAAAATAAATTAACAGAGATAAAAGAATCTAAGAACCCATTGATTATTAAAGAAGAAGTAAACAAATTAACAACTAGCTTTCTTAATTATCTAACTAGTGGTGATATAGATGAAGATAAATCAATCTCATTTTTTAAGGAGTTGAATGGCATAAACACAAAATATATAACTAGAGATACTGAAAATATATTTAGAGAATGTGTTAAAGTGTTAAAACCAATTGTAGAGAAGAAAAAAATGGGTGTAGTTACACATGGTGTTTACAAATGCATAAAAGATTATCCCGAAAATTCAGAAACCGAGATAGTAACTGGACCATTTATTAGTGGTAGAGCGTATGAGGTTGTTAGTAATTTAGAAACAAGAAAAAAATGGAATAGAGAGATAATAAAGTGTGTAGTCTTAGCTGATCAAAAATATAAAAGATTTAATATTCCATTTGATGTTTTTTTCAAATATTTTGAAAATAAACCAGGTGGTGTCTCACCTGTATTAAAAGGTAAAAATACAATAGAGGAAGAACCAACAACAGATGTTTATGATAATATTAAGGAAGCTGATATTTATACTTGTAAAAGAGACAAATATAAAAATCATATTCTTCAATTTGAATCAAATATTGATTATAAAGTTGTTAAGAAATATAAAGCGGTATCAGGAAACAAACATATTGTTTTAATTGATTCAGAAGGTATCAAACAAGTTGACATATATTATGAAAGTTTTCTTGAATATTTTAATACAAAACCTATAAATAGTGGTGTCGTTAAGAAAGAAACGAAAAAAGAAGAAAAGAAAGATAAAGGGAGACCAGGTGTTGGTTTTATAAAACACTGAAGGGGATCAAATAAGACCCCCCTCAATCTATGTGAAACCCACCACACCCCAACCTTATTGTTTCACAAAGATATAATAATTAGACACACTAAATATACAAGTAGAATGATTAATGAGACTTTCAATAACCAAATAACGATCTTTATTAATTTATATGATAATACAACTAATGGAAATTTCCAGAATAATGACCAAGGAATTTTATCCATAAGTGGAAGATCGAATGACTTGGCTAAAAACGCCAATATGTACCCATCAATTACTTTCATACTACAAAGATAGTAAAAAATTTTTTGTTTTACAAATTAATATATAGATTTATTATGATGAACTTTTTAAAAAAATATACAGAAAAACCAATTCATACTAATATTGAAGATTTCAATACGAACATTGTAAATCATTATAATAAAAATGAATATACCACTATGGATAACACCTATGGTAGAGTTGGTTGGTCATCAGAACGAGGTCAAATAGAAAGATTTAGAATCTTACTTAGTGTAGGTGTTGAGGGTGGTGATAGTATATTGGATTATGGGTGTGGGTTGGGTGATTTATATAGATATATAAAAGATAGGGGTTATAATATTAAATATACTGGTGTTGATATAAACGATGGGTTTATCAAAGAGTGTATAGAAAAGATTGGGGATAATTTTAAAAAAATAAATAGTTATAGAGATTTAACAAAAAGATATGATTGGTTGGTCGCGTCTGGTGTGTTTACAGTTCATACATCAACAAAGTATTTATATGATACAATAGATTATTTGTATAATATTTCAAATAAGGGTGTTTCATTTAACTTAATGAACTCATCAAAATCTGGATATGAAAATGAAAAAACATTTACATCAAATGAGGTTCCTATAAGAGGATATCCAATAAGGGAAACATATAAATATTTCAAAACAAAATATAAAGATGTTGAATTAATTGAAGTTGATACATATAAATTACCAGTGGAACTTAAATCATATTATAAGAAATTTGTTCAGGAGTATAATTTATACATTTATAAATAAAAATTGGAATTATGGATTTTTCCAACAAATCAGATGTTATAAATAAAGTTATTAGTCGTACTAAAAAAGGCCAAATAATTTGGAAACCAACACATATTGGTTCACGAGGTGCGTTTTATTTATCAGAATACACATTAACAAAAACAAAAAAATTAATTTTGAGATTTAATATAAACATCGATGTATGGGAAATGTTTCTATTTATTTGTGTTAAGGAGAATGGTAAAGAAAAAACAGGATTAACAATTTTTTCTAATGATTTAAGAACAGATGATTTTGATATTCTATATCATATAATTAAATATTCTGATAAAAAATCAACAAAAGAAAAATTTATTGAATATTTAGATAAATGTAATGTATATAAACTATTTGTTAATAATATGAAATTGGAAAAAGATATGAGTTTTGATGAATGGTTTGAGGGTGTTAAATTTACACCAATAAATTATTTTTTCGCTGCGTTTAATTGGAAGAAAACAAAACAAGGTGTTGAATTTTGGAGTGATATGAGTGATGGGTGGGTTGATATTGTAGGATAGAAAAACTATAAACGATAATCTTTTTCTATTTCATCTATGACTTCTTCTTCTAATTCATATGTCGTGATGTCATATTCATCAACTAGTAGATCATTACTTATATCAATAATATCACCACCACTGTCATATGTTTTAATTTTTGATATATTGAATCGTGAATTAGCACCAGGATATCCACCACCTGGGAGATATCTGATTTCATCTTCACCCTCCTCATAATAACCATCAACAAGAAAATCAAATCCATTAACTGATACTTCCACATCAAAATGTTTACCACTTTTTGGCCCACTAGACCATTTTTCATCTAAATACTCATAATATTTTTTAACCACTTAGTGACAATATTTTTTTGTATATATTAAAATTAATTTTTTATATTTGTATATATTAAATATTTGTATTAAAATTAATTTTTATTTAGAAAAAAAATAGATTAAATTTGTTTATGAATTTGAAGGTATTATATATAGGTGATAATGGTCGAGTAGATTATCCATTAGTTATGAGAGGTGAATGGATTATACCAGATAATTGGTATGTATTAGACAGAGAACTTACAAATAGACCAGATGAAATTTATAATATACAGGGGGAGATAATAAAAATTTTAGAACATTTTCAAATATTACAACAGTTTGATAGTAAGGAATTTAGAGTCTCTGTAATAAAAACAGACAAAAATTTATTAATTGATGAAGTTTTAATAACACAATAAAAAAAATAAAATATGGAAAATAAATGGTATGTGTTACGAGTAGTTAGTGGAAAGGAAAGAAAAGTTAAAGAAGTTATAGATAGTGAGGTTAAGAAAAATCCCGCTGTTAAAGATCTCGTTAATAGTGTAGTTCTTCCATTAGAGAAATTCGTTCAAATGAGAAATGGTAAAAAATATACGAAAGAAAGAAATTTTTATCCTGGATATATTTTAATAGAATCGGAAATGACTAGTGAAGTTGAAGGAACATTAGAATCATTGATAAATGTTATAGGATTTTTAAAAGATGGTGAAAGACCATCACCATTGAAATCAATTGAAGTAAATAGGTTATTGAGTAGAATTGATGATTTAAGAGATAAAACAGATTTTGAATCACCATTTATTATTGGGGAAACAGTTATGATAACCAGTGGGCCATTTAGTTCATTTCACGCGACTGTTGTGAGTATTGATGAAAGTAAGAAGATGTTGAAGTTGAATGTGAAGATATTCAATAGGGATACACCACTAGAAATGAATTTTCTATATGTAGATAAATTGTAAAATTTGATTGAATCATCCTATAAAAATGCCTTCAATATTATAATTAATAATGTGGTGAATTGTACAAATGATGAAATAAATAATTTAATTGGTGATGAAAATAAATATCTTACTGGAACACCAGATACAAACCCTTTTAATAAATATATTAATCCAAATATTGGAACAAACGTAACATTTTCCTTGTAGAATAAACATTTTTCCCTAGTATTTGAAATCATTCTATGGGATGCAATAAACCGATACGATTGAAATGGTGTATCAAATTCCATCTTATTTTTATTTGAAACCAAGAATCTAGAATCATATTCATCATTCTTATTTATGAGATATTTCCATCCATTTGAATAAATCAATGGGACATATTTTACACCACTTCTACTTAATATTTTTCTTATTACATATTTGTATTTGTAATTATTTTCCATCTTTTTTATTTTAAATATAACGAAAATATTTTTTATATTGAAATTTTTTTTGAAAAAAAATGAATTTATTTTTTTTATATATATGTAAAAAATAACTAAATAAAAATGACAGATAAGTTAAATAATCTTTTATCGTTTAAAGAATTTACACAGTTTCCATCAAATACAAAGAAAACGAAGAGAACTGATATTGGTGGTGATGTTATAAATGAAAATTTTTATGACAAACTTATTTATCAGGTAATTAATAATCGTGATATAGAAAAATCTATAACCGATTTAAAAACTCGCCAAGTCAAAGCTGCTAAAAGTGGTCAAGTTAGAGATTTAAAAATTGATGGTGATAAATATAATTATACTATTTTAAATAGAGAGTTTAAACTAGATGGTAATGAAATGTCAGTAAAGACACCTGTTTCAACAATTAATAAAAAAATTGATGATTGGACAAAATTTACAATATCAGATGAGTACGCTGATGAAATACGAGAATCGTTAGATGATATTGATTATTTATGAATATGAACTGTGCCAAAAAAATACCACCCAATATTTTTTTAGAGATCTTTTAGTTGTAGTTCACGTATAGTGTTTCAATAATGATGATGTTAATGATTCTGGTAATGTATAACAATTATTGAATTTATCCCATCTAAGTATTTTTCTATCAATCAAATTTTTCTGATATTTTTCTGATATTCTAACTATTTCACCACTTGGTATAATAACGATATCTTTTTTATAATCTAAATTTTTAGAATTTGTTATATTTGATAATTTATCATTTTTGATGTTAATAATATTACCACTTGTTGGTTTAAAAGGATTATAATCAAATAAAACATTATAACCATCGTTGGACGAATACCCAACAATTATACCAGTTTTATCGTTATATTCAACTGTTTGTAATATTTTATATTTTCTCATTTTGTAAACTTTTGTACGTACATTTTATATAAAAATAAATATAATAATAATTTTTTTAAATAAAAAATGAAAAAAGAAAAAAGAATTGAGATAAGGGTTGATTCCGAATCATTTGATATATTTAAGAATATATGTAAGGATAATAATAAAAGTGTATCTGATGTTCTTAGAGATTATATAAATAAAATAATAGAAAAACATAATAGAAAATAAAAAAACCCCGAATAATATTCGAGGTTTTTCTTTTTTTATTCTATATCATCATCAATTGAATCATCAACTGTTGCTTTTTCAAACTTCTTTTTTACTACTCTGATTTTCATTTCATCGTTAGTTTCATCATAATCAAGTTTTATTTTTTCAATATCATTACCCTTGATTATTTCTTCAGAGATTGGATCTTCAACATATTTTTGAATAGCTCTTTTTAGAGGACGAGCTCCATATTGAGCGTCCCATCCCTTATCACAAAGGAAATCTTTAAATTTATCTGTGAATTCAATAATATATCCATTTTCCTTAATTCTTTTAAGAACACTTGTGATTTCAAGATCAACAATTTTTCTAATATCCTCTTTTTCAAGAGAGTTGAAGATTACAACATCATCAATTCTATTCAAGAACTCTGGTGAAAAAGTTTTCTTTAGTGAACTTTCAATAATACTCTTTTGATGTTTATCTTTGTTCTGTACTCTCGTTGATGTATTAAATCCTACACCATTCCCAAAATCTTTAATCTTTCGTGTTCCAATATTAGAAGTCATAATTAGAACAGTATTTTTGAAGTCTACTTTTCTTCCAACATTATCAGTCAATACACCATCATCAAGTACTTGTAGAAGAATATTGTATACGTCTGGATGTGCTTTTTCAATTTCATCAAAAAGTACGATAGAGTATGGTTTCTTTCTGATTTTCTCGGTTAGTTGTCCACCATCATCATATCCAACATATCCTGGAGGAGAACCGATAAGACGAGAAACTGAATGTCTTTCCATATATTCACTCATATCAATACGAACTAACGCGTCCTCGTTGTCAAACATATACTTCGCTAAAACCTTAGCACTGTATGTTTTTCCAACTCCAGTTGGGCCAAGGAAAATAAATGAACCAATAGGTCTTGTTGGGTTTTTAAGACCAGCTCTGTTTCTACGCATCGCTTTCGCTATGGTTCTAATAGCGTCTTCCTGTCCGATAACAGTGTCACCAATTTCACCCTCCATATTGATAAGTTTTTCACTTTCGCTTTGGGCGATTCTGCGAATTGGAACACCAGTCATTGTAGCGATAACATCAGCGATGCTTTCATCATCTACAACAATTCTATCTTCTATACTCTTCTTTTCCCATTCTTCTCTAACCAAATCCAATTTTGATTTAAGATCTTTTTCTGTATCTCTAGAGTTTGCCGCCTCTTCAAATTGTTGGTTATCAATAAATTTTTGCTTTTCTTCTCTGATATTTTCAATTTCTGTTTCAATATCAGTAATTTCTTTTGGAACCTTTATATTGTTGATGTGAATTTTTGAACCAGCTTCATCCAATACATCAATAGCCTTATCTGGTTGATTTTTAGCGGTTAGATATCTATCAGTTAATGATACACACGCTTTAATCGCTTCGTCTGTATAATCAACCAAATGAAAATCTTCGTATTTTTCTTTTATTTGTTGTAGGATTTCAATAGTTTCCTCTGTTGTTGGAGGATCTACTAAAATTTTTTGAAATCTACGTTCTAACGCTCCATCTTTCTCAATATGTTTTCTATATTCATCAGATGTTGTCGCACCGATACATTGAATTGTACCTCTCGCCAATGCTGGTTTTAGAATGTTTGAAGCGTCCAAACTACCACTAGAGTTACCAGCTCCGACCATAGTATGAATCTCATCCATAAAAATGATGATATCTGGATTAGATTCCAATTCATCAATGATGATTTTCATTCTTTCTTCAAATTGACCTCTGTACTTTGTACCAGCGACAAGTGATCCCATATCAAGAGATATTATCCGTTTGTCAAATAGAGTTCTAGGTACTTGTTTCTTTATGATTCTAGTAGCTAATCCTTCAACGATAGCTGTTTTACCAACTCCTGGTTCACCAACTAAAACAGGGTTATTCTTTTTTCTACGACTTAGAATGGTTGCCATTCTCTTTAACTCGCTATCTCTTCCGATTACAGGATCTAGTTCTCCTCTTTCAGCGAGTTTTGTAATGTCTTTACCAAACTTTTCTATTACACTTTCTTTTGCCATTATTTTTGTTTTTTGGTTAGTTAATCAAAGATATTAAAATTATTTATATTAAAAAAATTTATTTTCTCATTACTATATATATTTTTTCATACTTATGAATATGTCAAAAATCATACCGTTATATTTTTCTATCATATTGAAAAAAGTATTAAATATCTTTAATCATTTTAATAAAAAATCCTAAAAATAACTAAGAAATGATATTCAATATTTTATATATATCTTTATGTTAAAATCAATTAAAATAAAATTATATCCAAATCAAGGCCAAATAATTTATATCAACGCTGCGATTAATATAAAGAAGGAAAGAATTAAAATAGGGATGAGTTTGCCCGAATTAACGCCTTTGGAGAGTAAGTCACTAGACCCTCGTAGAATTAGGAAACAAAAGGTAGAATTGTGTGATTTGATATAATTATATCATTTTATATTATTTTATTTAACTATTTTATCATTTTAATATATAAATAAAAATAATAAAATTTTTATGAAATACCTAAAATATTATAACGAAGATGAAGAATTAAATGAGGGTATAAAACACTGGTTATCAATTTTTTTAATTCTTACTCAATTGGGTATGGTTCCAATGACACTCCAAAACGCGTCCGCTCAGGAGAAAATTGAATTTGTTCAGAATTTACCAGCGGATGATTTATCTATGGCTAAGTTCATTACGTTTTTAAATAAAAATAATGTTACTGATGATGAAAATGAAATTGAAAAATTATTTAATCAGTTTAAAGAAGCAACTGGAACAAATTTAATATTTGATGAGGTTAAAGATAATTTAACATATGATGGTAAATTTAAGGTTAGACCATTTTATAAGAGTAGTTTTACATCTAGACAGGATAAAACATATGGTAATATTGATATAGAGAAAGTTACTCCAATAAATTATGTTAATGATTTCGCTAATATAATTCAAAATGAAACAGTGTTAAATAAAATAATTTCAGAGTATGAAAAATCTGTTGATGTTGAATTAGCTGTTATAACAATTCCATCATTAAATGGTCAGGAAATAAGTGATTATACCCTTAAAACATTTAATAGGTGGGGGGTTGGTAAAAGGAGTTCAAATACTGGAGCGTTAATATGTATGTCAGTTCAAGATAGGAAAATATGGATTACGGTTGGATATGGTTTAGAGGGTGTATTAACAGACGCACAGTGTACTAGGTATTGTACTGAGATATTCGTACCATTCGCGAAAGCGGGTGATTATGAAGGTGGTATTAACGCGTTAGTAAATAAGATAACAGAAGTAATTGGTAAGGAGGAACAAATAGAAGTTAAAAAACAACGACTAGAAACAGAGAGAATTGAATTTAATAGAAAAGTGAAAGATTTCTTTATATTATTAGGTGAAATACTTCTAGGATTAGTCGCTGCTGGTGGTATATTAGTTCTAATAAGAAGAAGACAGAAGGAAATAAAGAAATTGAAAGATGATATTAATAATATTGTTGATAGATTAAATAATATGGGAGCTAAACTTAAAAGAATAGAGGATAGTAATATTTCTAAAAATACAGAAGAATTGAAAGTGTTAAAACAACAAATAGATGAATTATCCTCACAAGAACATAAAATATCTAAAAAATCATTAGTGGAATTGGAAGCTAAAGTAACAACATTGGCCTCTGTTAGTAACAAATATATCAGAACATATAATTATTTATCAGAAACATTAGAATTTGTTAAAGAATTGGAATCTAGTGTTATTAGTAAAGAAGAATATCCAAAAGATATGAAAATGTTGTATAGTGAAATAAAAAATATGTTATCAGAAATACCAAGAACAGATTTGGACTTGAGTGAAGAATATGATTTTAATATATCAAAATTAAAAGGTCTAAATAATCAATATTCAAAATTTGTTAAAATATATAATGATATTGATAGAGAAGGTAGAATGTTTGGTGGTGTTAAAGAAAATCTATTAGGTGGCATCGCTGCTGCGATCGCCGCAATTACAACGATAAAAGAAATAGGTTATAATTATGAGGGTTCAAAACCATTAGAAAAACATGTTAGTTCATTAGAGGATTTATTCAAAAGTTTACAAAAATATAAAAAACTTAATATATTAAAAGCTAGTGATTTATATGATGAGTATTTAGGCCAGAAAAGAATAATAGCTGGGGAAACTAGAAAAATTTTAGATTATGAACAATATGTTAAAGACGCTAGAGATTTCGTTAATAACTATGATATTAAAACTCTTAAATCGTCACTTAATAAACTATCAAAAGATGGAGACTCTGATAAACGTACAATAAATAAAATATTATTAAAAATTGAACAATTAGAACCATTATTAGATTCTGAAAAGAAGGATTACATTGATATCAAAATTAAAATTGATGAAATAAATGGAATGATTAAAAATGAATATGGTAGGATAGAGGACGAAGAGAGAAGAAGAAGGGATGAGGAAGAAAGAAGGAGAAGAAGGAAAAGAGAAGAGGAAGAAGAAGCAGCGAGAAGAAGAAGAAATAGTTATTCATCTAGTTCATATGGTGGTGGATCTTATGGTGGTGGTGGGTCATCATTTGGTGGATTTGGGGGCGGATCATCGGGGGGCGGTGGGGGTGGAGCTAGTTTTTAAAATTTGTTTAAAATTAGTAAAATCGTTATCCAATATCATAATATAATCATATCCGTTTTTTATAAAGTCCGTCAAAGAAAACCACTAAATCTTTAGTTTAGTGGATGAATTTGGAAATAATTGATCTTAAATATTTAATATATAGTTTTAAGTAGTTCTTTGATATAATGGTTCTACAACAAAGTCTTGAGTTGTAGGTAAAATCAATAAAGCAATTAAAATTGATACATATATGCGAAAACCAAGCGTATCAATTAGTTATAAAACAATTAAATATTTAATGGCTAAAGAACATTAAATTAAAGATATTTAAAGTGTTTTAATAACACATCAGTTGGAACGACTGATTACGAACGTGGAGCAAAAATAAGACCACTTGTGGCACAAGCTATGAAGCGTTTAAAGAGACGGAATAATAAGTTCCTGAAACCACTACACTTTAGTGTCGTGGTAGTTCATCTGAATTACAATAATTTTCATCGCCATATTTTTCAAGTTTTGTTTTCTTTGTGTTAATTGATTTACAATTATTACAAGCGATATTTTCATTATTTTTTATTTTATTTAAATACATTTTATATTTCAAAGTGAATATATTTTTACAATAATCACATTTTACATTAACGATTGATCTACTCCCCTTTGTTAAATGTTTTATAGGAACTAATATTTTTTTACCTTTAACATACTCATAACCCAAATTTATAAAATGAAACTTATTAGATGGATTAAGAGTAACTTCTGATTTTTCACTTAGTAACATTTTTTATATTATTTTTTTCATCATAAATCTTCTTTAATTCTTCTTCTATCCAGGTATTCAATTTAAATGAATTCTTAACACAATATAATTTTAATAATCTGTGTAATTCTAGTGAAATTTTAACGGTTTTAAAATTTTTCATTTTGTTTTTATATATAAAAGTGTAAAAGTGTAATTTTAGAAAAAAGGCCCTTTAGGGCCTTTTTTCTAAAATTTAATTTTAATCTATTGGTGTTGAACACATTGGGCAGTATCGCCAGCTATTATTTCGTATCCTATAACCACATCTTGAATCTGAACAATAAACTCTTTGATTAGTATTCCTGTAATTTGAGTAATCGTCAAATGTTACAGATTTTGGTTTTTTAGAATTATTGTATAATACTGCCAGCTCTGATGTGTCCAAGATTTTTTTTTTAGCTTCTTTAACAGAATAAGGTAATAGTTTGAATTCTTTTTTGTAGAATATAAATTCTGGTTTGAATTCAACCTCCTTCATTTTTTGTTTGGATTTTTCACCTTTTTCAATTCTTCCTGTTTCAATTAAAGATTTTCCATCAATTCCAGAACTACCAGAAGAACCAGAAGTACCATTACAACCACTAGTGCCACCATCATTATGATATATTGGTTCCCATAGTTGATTAGCTGAATTAATATTTGTAAAATGACCTAATCTTCCCATCCCATTCATATTATATGTGTTATAAGATTCATTATAAGATGATCCACTATACACCCTAGAATTATAGTCAGTTGTAGTAAATGTTTGAAAAACTTTTTTCTCTGACCAAAAATGAATAATTAAATTTCCATTATTTTTGATAGCTTCTTTAACTCTTTTATTGTCACCCTCAACTAGATATGTACTAAATCTAATTTTCTTTTTGGTGTCAATAAATCTATCTATTATTACATTCTGACCTGGATTTAGAACTAGAATTTTTTCTTCTTTTTCACCATTGAATTCTAATTGTACCCCAAATCTTTCATACAATGGATTAAAAAATCTAAGTTGAATGTAATCACCATCATTTAGATAGACTTTTGATTTGTTTTTCCCATATAGTTTTCTTTTTTGGTTATTAACCAAAATTTCACATTCTGGAATAGATTGTTTTTGTACTTGTTTATAGACGAAGAAATCGCCTAATTTGGTTTTCTTGCACCTATTACGGTGGTGCCTGTTTTTATTTTCCATATTCCTTTTTTTATTTTTTGTTTTTGAAATACTAGATTTTTTGTTGTTCATCACAACTCAAAAGTAGAAACTACTCAAATCAGTATGACCAAAAATGGAACACTAATCAAAGATATATAGTAAAAAAAGTTGGTTTGTTTTAAATAATTAAGTTTTTAATTTCAAATTTTTTCAAATGATGAAAATTAACATCATCTTTATTTTCCAAAATTTGTTTATCATATTTTGATGTATACCAGGAATGTATCTTTATTTTTCTAGTTCTTAATTCTTCGTATATTTTTGTTAATTTCTTTCTGTTTTTAGTTATATCATTATACAACCATTTATCAAATCTTGTAAAAGATTTCAATTGAAGAAGTGAATATGGGTGAACAAAATCTGGTGAATCATGTGATAAAATAACATCTGCATTATGTTGTTTAAGATCATAACTATAGAATAATTTTGGTTTTTCTCTTTTCCACTCAAAGTGATATAATCTATCTATATCAACAGAACCACCAATACATAATATATCATTTTCATCAATGGTAACATATTCAATATCATCTAAAAATCCAATATTTGAATATTTTTTATCAAGAGAAGAAAATTTGTCTTTATCATCAACATCACCCCTTATTAAATAAAGAACATTTTTATTCTTTATTAATTTTTCATTTAATGAAGACAAATTTTCATTCTGTTGGGAATCACTTAGTTTACCAATACCAAAGTTTCCTAAAACAAAGATATAACTTTCTTTTATTTTTCTTTGTTCAAGTTTCACCATAAGTTTATATTGTTGGGAATTTATATCCCCAACAATATAAACATTATCCATCTTTCCTTTTCTCATTAATATTAACTATATAATAACATTCTTTTTTATGTAGAGTATCTACATAAGTTATGGTAGTATCATCATTTATTGTGTGTTTATCAACACTATAACACGGAGTGTGTCCAACTATTTGGTGATAACCACCCAATGGTTTTTTCCACCCTAAAGTCTTATCTAACCAAAGTGGTCCACCAACATCCATATAACCACCACGATAATGACCGACATCAAATAACGCTTCCAAACGATGGATAAACGCCAAATTCAATTCATCAGCGATTGTTTTACACCCATCAATTTTATCTTCGGTTACCCAATGTTTTTTCAACCCGTCAAATTGTTTTTTAAATCTTACGTACCAACCTTTATGAATACCAGCGTGAGTCCAGATATAATTATCATATTGAAACGCTAATTGAAATAAGTCATAATTTTTATTGAATAATTCATACAAATCAAATCTCATTTCAGGTCTATTACCAGTACATCCATACATTCCGTTACCACTAGTCCATGGATTGGTTAACATATAATTAACATCATGATTACCAAGTAATAGAATGACATTTTTTGGATATAGTTTTTTAAATCTTATAATATCCAATAGATTCATCATAATCTCTTCATTAGCTTTATTATACGCATCAGTATAATCACCAACAAATACATAATAGTCATATTCTGGTTCAAATGGGGCATATCCAGCCACATCCTCATCCGCTTTTAATAGATAATCTATATCAGCGAATTTTTTCCAACAGTTACGACCGTGGATATCTCCTATAGTTAAAAACCTTTTCATTTTACAAAGATACGAAAAATTTTTATTAAATCAAAAAAAACCACCTCAGTTGGTGGTTTCATAATTCTTTTTTAATATTTCCACTACACTTTGATAATATTTAAATTTTGAATAACTCAAATCCCCTTTGTCTTTCATTTTTTTTACTGTGTTTATAACATTTTTAAGAATTTTCTTATTATTAACTGAATACTTTTTATTAAAAATAACATCATCAATTTCTTTAATATATTCATAATGTGTTTTAATTATAAACCCATTATATATTTTAGAGAAAACAATATTATTTTTATTTGTATAAAAATTCATATAATCAACATATACCATTTCTGATTTATGATTATAGACACGATCCAAATCATCAAACAATAATGAATTATAACCCTCAACACTACCATCTGTTTTAATAAGAACAATAATATTATTGTAATTTGGTAAATTCGTAGGTAAATAATTATATAATTTACCATTACTATAATCTAACCACTTAAAAGTATCAAGATAAGGATATAATATATTCCTATAATTTTCAATAATAATATGACTTTTTATTTCAATTTGGTTATCATTTGAATCAATGAAATTGATTGTGTCGTACCAGGTATTTGTTCTTTTTCTATAATATTTATGTTCTTTTGCCCATTCGTTGAATATTGATTCATAATATTGATCTGTTGTATATACCCTGTCCATTATTTTATGACCATCAACAGTTTCCCATAATAACGCACGAGCGACAATTTTATCCACATCATTTTTAGAATGAACTACTAACATTCTAATATTGGTATTATTTGTATATAAATCTAGAAGTCTTTGTGATTGATCATATTTCATACAAGACTGGCCCAAACTACCACTAACTTCTTCATAGAATGAGTAATGATAAAATTTCGCCATCTCTTTACCATTCAATATTCTAAACTGAGTTGATGATTTTTCAATAATAGCTTTATATAAGTTTGTAAATTTTTCAATATCAACACTACTAGTTTTTTCACCCAAAAGTTTTGTTATGATTTTCCCAGGTTTCGCGTGATATCGTCTTTTTTTCCAAACCAATTCACCAATATTCTTATCTTTATATTCTTCTTTTAATTGTTCAATTCGGTCATTTGTTATATAACTAATTCTAAATGGGTCTGTATTTGACACATCCAAATAATTAATATCAGATTCAGAATCAATATCTAATAGTATTTTAGCGATCTTACCATTTATTTTAACTAAAACTTTTTTAAGATTATCAGAAATTATTATGTGATTCATATGATAGGTTTTTGAATTGTTATTACAAATTTATAAAATTTATTTTAATAAAAAAAATTAAATAACAACTATATCCGTATTAAATACTATTCCAATAAGACTAGGTTTATTAAGAGAATAGGTGACCTTCTGAACATATGGTAAATTATCCATTAGATATTTTTTGAGTTTGAAAAAATCTTTATGGTTAAACTTTAAATAAAGTATTAGAGATTTATCACCTGGTTGATCAAATACAATACAAACTAAATCCAAATCTTTTTTTATTTGGGTGAATAAGCAGTTTATACTTATTTTTAATTTTTTATCTATTTTATAAATCCTCATCAAATGAATTTGATTTCCAACCGTTAAAAAAATCTTGAACAAAATTACACCTTGTCCAGTTTTTTTCTTGTTTCAACCAATCGATATTATGATTGTCCACAAGCGTAAATTCGGTAGAACGGCTACCTATTATTCTTTGTCCTTCTTTTTCAATGTTGATGGCTGCATTTAAGTTTTACAATCGGGGCATTGCCATTCTCTATCATTTAATGTAAGTTCAATGTTTTTATAACCACACACATTACATAATTTACTCGAAGGAAACCATTTATCCACTTCAACAACATACCTCCCATACCAGCTTTATATAACATTATATTTTTAAATCTATTCAAAGATAATTCCTGAACTGACCTTGCTAATTTGTGGTTTGACATCATATTCTTTACACTAAGGTTTTCCATTGATATAACTTGATTTTCATTAATCAATTGGTTACTAACTTTATGTAAATAATTTTCTTTGATGTTGTTTAAGTGTTCGTGATATTTAGCTAATTTTTTTCTACATTTATTTTTATTTTTATTTCAATACATCTCCCGTTCCACGACCCACACTTAGTTTCTCCATAATATCTAGTAACATTCTATATTCAACACCACCACCAGCGTCTGGATCAGCCAAAAAAGTTTAATCTTTTTGTCGTGGTAATTCATTTATATTAACTAGCAAATTATACCCAAAATCGTTGAATTTTCCAAAATATTTTTCTATTATTTCAACATCCTCTTCTTGGATTTTTTCAAATGAAATTTCTTCTAGAAGTTCTTTTCCATTATCATATTCTAATTCATCATCACCAATGTTTATATAAACAGTACTGTCATATTTTTTTAAAGAATCAATTATAATATCCTTTTCTTTTTTATTAATTATAACGTAACCATCTACTGTTATTTCATCGTTCCAATTACCAGAATATGTCAATAAAAACATCTCCCTTTTTTATTTGTATATATAAATATTTATGGGTCAATCATAGTATTTTTAGGTATTATGATCATTATAATCAAAACTTGTATAGATTCCTGGCGATCTATATTTACTTTGTCTAGATCTATCCCATGGATTATTACCTCTTGTTTTCAAATACTTTTCACAATCATCATCTAATGATATTCCATTTTTTAAAAGATCATTTAAATGTTTAGGATCTTTATCCAATATATCTTTTACACGGGTACCTTTATGTTTTCCAAACCATATTCTTTCATTTAAACTTACTTTAGTCATAATTCATATTCCATTTTTATCTATTAATTCAAAATCCTTTTTAACTTTTCGTTTTATTAAAGTTCTACCCTTTTTTATCTGTGATTTAATAGTTGATAAATTAGTTGTTTGTATATAATTTATATTAGATGTTGATTCTTTGGAATTAACAGATATTTTACCATCTTCAATAGATTCCCATTTTATAGAATATTTATCTATTTTTTTGTTTTCTGATGGATAAATAGTATATGTGTGTGTATTATCATTTGAATTTCCAATAAAATCAACATACACATCTCTATCACCACAATTTGTTATATCAAATGAATAGAAATCACTAGTGTTTGAAAAACAATATTCTCCATATGTTACACTAACTTTTTGTTCCTTCTTAATTAATTCCGCGATTTCCTTGTATGGTTTTTTATCTAATTCTCTCATTATCATTACCTTTTTATATTTATCAGGTAATGAGTTAATCACATCTTTTATTATTTCACACTTTAATTTATTTTCTTCAATCAAGTCATTTTCCTCTTCATTTTTTAAAAGAGTACTTAACCTTAGATTTTCTGATAATTCTTCATCAATAGAAACAAGGTTAAATTTCTTTCTGTCTTTATAGTCTTTTATAACAAGATTAACAGCGATACTAGTTAACCATGTTATAAATTTTGATAGCTCTGGATTGTATGTATCTATTTTTTCCAATCCTTGTACAAACGCCATATTAGCGAATTCTTCTGCGAGTTCATAATTTTTTGTGTATCTGGTTAAATAGAATGATACTCTAGGTAATGTTTCCTTGTAGTAATTTTTAAAAATTTGTCCAGTTTTTTCGTAAAATTTTTGTTCATATTCAGTCATATATTTTATTTATTTTTTATAGTGTATTCACATAACATAAAAACGACTTTACATTGTGTAAAAATAATATACTAGTTTTTAACGATTTATGAAAAGTATGTAAGATTATGATATACCATATATATATTATTTGTTTAGTTGTGAATTTAGTTAAATATAATTCCTGAATCGTGTGATTCAAAATTTATTTTATACTATGTTATGTTTTTATTAATTTTTGATAATATATAAAAAATCATTTTTCAAATTTTTATATATACTCATATGGATACAACTTTTTCAAATTTTATAAATGAGCAGAAATCTATAAATGAAATCAGAAGAATAAGAAGAGTATTCTTAGGTATCAAAAAACAGTTTAATTTTATAGATGAGATTGACACAAATATTATACCATTGTGTAAATTATTTATGTATTTATTTTCCGAAGAGGATATAAGTATGGAGGATATATTATTATTGATTATTTATTCATACTTGAAAATTTCAAAATCAGATATTAATCAGATAGATAAGATGGAGAAATTATTGAGAAAAAATAAAATATATGAATCTAATGATGTTGTGTATATTTCAATAACAAATCTTTATATAATTTTTAATAAAATTTTATTTAAATATAAACTAATCTTTAGAAAAAAGGATTTATTTACAAAGAAAATAACATTACCATTATTGGATATGGTTCATAAATTTATTGGTGATGATGGTATAGAAATAGGTGAATTTTCTGATATGGTATTAAATAAAAATTCGAATGAACTAGAAGATTTCATATATCAAAATCTTATTTATTCATCTGAATATGATTATTTTTTCCAAAAATTATTTTAACAATATTTTAATTTCATTCATTAATTTTTGTCTAGAACTTTTAGAATGAAATGAAGACATAGATTCCTCTATAACTTTTTTCATTATTAGTCCAATAAATCCTTTTTTACCAGAACGATACTGTTCAACAATATCACTATTATTCTTCATAATTTTCTTTATGGTTTTTTTAAGTTCAATTTTTTTATTAACATCAATTGTGTTATTTCTTATTCCTTCATTTACTGGTATCATAATTATTCGTTTTCAATATCATCATCAATATCTCCAAATTCCTCTTCGTCTGTATCCCTATCCCAATCAGACTCATCAATACTAGAATCCAATTCTTTTAATTTAAAACTCATAGATTCCTCATCATATTGAATATACTCATCAAATGGTGAATCATAAGAACTTAGAAAATCTATTAATTCATTCGAATCTGAATAATATTCGGATAATATTTCATCCATTTCGTTATTATCTAATTCAAAATTATTCTTATTCACACACATATGATATACTTTAACTAAGAATTTTTCATCTAAAATCCTATCAAGAGATACACCAACCGCATTTTTCAAATCTCTAAACTTTCCAATTTTACTATCATTAGCGATGATATCATCACCTATTATATTTATAATAATTTCTGATTCTTTATGCCAATGTGAAAATACCATATCAACCCCAATATGAAATTCTTCAATATTCAAACATTTATATCCAAGATTTTCAAACAACCAATGAACATTTTTGAATGTCTTTTTTGATAATTTAAATAACTTCTTATCATTAATTTTTTCAAATCCTAGTTTAATAGTGGAAATTTTTTTTGGAATTCTTACTGTTGGAAGAGATTCCCAATCAACTTTCGCCGCCGCGGTCGCGACTTGTTCTATTATAAACATATTTGATGTCTCATTTAATGTGTGTTCACCCCATCCACCCGCGGAAAGATTAGTAATTTCTGGAATCACATCTAAGAATGTTGCGGTATCTGTGTAATACGCGTTTGGATCTTTATAAGAATCCATTCCATTTTTTGTCATTTCCACAACCAATGAGTCAGCGAATTCTTCACTACAGCATCTTCTCGCGGATTGACGAGTTACAACAGATCCTACTTGTTTTCTATCAAATGCGACCGCTCGGTCAAATTGAAGAAAAAATTCTGGATTCCTTTTTAATATTTCTTTCGAACCATATCTACCACCACTCAAAATTGGTTCCTCACCAAGAAAGAAATAATAAGTACCTGGAACACCTTGTTCAATTAGATAGAATAGTATAGTACAACCATTCTTGTTATCACCACCTAGAATCGTTTTTCCATCTGTACCAACAACATCACCTTCAATTTGATGATTAATTTTTACAAATTTTTCACTAAATGTGTCTAAGTGAGTTGTGAATAGTGTTCTACTCTCACCAATTCTTATGAAATAATTACCGACTTCATCTTGTTCTATCCCAGGAACATATTCTTTTAGAATAGGTTCTAAATATTTTTCATGACCAAATGGGATAGTATATTCTGTCAATCGTAAAAATGTTTCTCTAAAATCCATAGTTTATTATATATTAATTATTTAAATCATCTGAGTCTATAAAGTTGGAACTTATTAAAAAATATAAAATTTCACCTAACACCTCAACTTTTGTTTTATAATCTTTTTTGTGAATTTCTATGAATTCACCCATATATTTTCTTTTGTTTGGATTCAAAAAATATATCTTAAATATATTTTTATCTATTTTCCAACTATTTGTATTTATATCAAAATCAACTTTAAAATATTTATCATAATATTTTAAAAATTCGTTTATTTCTGATAGTGTAAACGCGGATATGCCACTATCATCATTGGTTATATCTTGATCAATATAATAAAATTCACTATGTTGTTTAATACCAACATCATTCAATCTTGAAGACAAGTCTTTTGATATCACATCTATATTCATTCAATTTATTTTATTATGATGATATGTGATTGTATCAGATTCTTTTTCTTTAATCAAAAAATTATTTGCGTCATTAAGGGAATTAAAATACAAATTCTCATAATACACACAATCTTTTTCTGTTGTTAAAAAAGATGAAACACCATAATTCATATATGATTTACCTTTATAATATTTCCAACCAAATATTTTTTTATATTGTGGATAAAATATATCACCAATTTGTTTTGCTCTATATTCCATAATTCTAATAATTTTTTATAAAATAAATATAATTCAAATATTACCCTTTAGATTTGACGATATAATTCCTTCCATAACTCTCAGCTATATTTTTATACATTTCAAGTTTGGTTATATCACCAGATTTATATATCTCCTCTATGTGTGATTTATAGCGATTTCTGTTATTAATCGCTTCTTCTAAATACTCTTCATATAGTTTTTGAGGTTTTTGAGTATCTTTTGTCTCCGATTGGGTTTCTTCCTCCATCGGTTGTGTAACAGATTTCAGTTTTTTACCATATTCAATAGTTACATAATCTAATTTATTCCAATCTTTTTCAATATATGCGATAGTATAAATATTACCATTATTCATTTCGTGTGTTAGATTACGGTCGGAGTATTGATTTCCATTAGAATCAATAACATTGATAGTTATCATTTTTTGATACTTATCACCTAAAATACCATGTGCTACATGAATCATTTTTTCTTCAATAGATACCAATTCAAGTAAAACATATTTGTTTTTTGTGTAAAATTTGAATCCTGGATTCATTTTACTAATGTCACTCATAGATAAATAATTTTCTCTCATAATTTTAATAATTTTTATTAAATATAATTCAAATATTTCATATTAAAAAATAAACATATTGTTTTTTTGATATTAAAATTAATATGAACAAACTATATCAATTTATACCAAAAAGATTCAGTTATTTAACTAAATCAAAAAAACTTATATACAAAGATATTAATTTAAAAACAGATTACATAATAAATATCTTACATGAATTGTTAGTAAAATATTTCTTTTCAGAAGATTTAGATTCATTAAAAATAAATTTATGGTCTATAATTTTGAAGAAAAAATATGGTATGTACTATAATTATTATATTAACTATCTTTTAGAAAAAGAATTCATATTCCTAGTATCTGATTATTATGTAAATAAAAAAGCGAAAACCTACAGAATAAATTCATCTGATGTTTCTGATATTATAAGAGTTAATATTTATGACACAGTTTTATTAAATAAACATAGTAAATCATATTTAGAAAGATCAATAACAGAATATAATAATTCACCAATTCCAATTGATATAAGAAAAAAATTAGTTGATGATTTATATCATATTGATATTGAGTATGATAAAGCTCTAAATTATTTAGAAATAAATAAAGATGTCCTATCTATTCAAAAATACTATAAAAATTTATCTAGTATTGATGGAATAAAAGAGAAATATTTATTTTTTAAATTTGATTCTTATGGAAGATTCCATAGTAATTTCACTATTCTAAAAAAAGAAATAAGAAATAAATATTTAACAATAGATGATCACGAAGTGTGTGAAGTTGATATAAAAAATTCCCAACCATTTTTCTTATCTATTTTAATGAAAAAATATAAAGCGGACTGGATGGAGGTCAAAGATATAGAAAGATATTTTTATCTAACAAAAGAGGGATTAATATATGATGATATATTAGAAAATTTTCCATCCCTAGAAACTAGAGATAATGTTAAGTTATTATTTTATAAAGTTTTATTTGGTAAAAATGGTGATTTTAAATCAGCTTCAAAAATATTTTCACAATTATATCCATCCGTATTTCAATTTATAAAAAATTATAAAGAGAGTATGGGTGACCATAAAATAATGAGTCATGAGTTACAAAAAATTGAAAGTGAATTCATATTCAATACTTTAATAGGTAGAATAATAAAAGAGGTTCCACAATGTAGACTATTTACTATCCACGATTCAATAATATTTCCATGTAAATTTAGAGAAAAAGTAAATGAAATTTTCAATCAAGAATTGAAAAAGCTAAAGGGCTAATATACTTTGATAAATTGATTTTTCTAAAATAGAGAAATCATTTTTAATATATAAGAAAAAAGTATTTTGTGACTGAGGTATGAGTTATATTAAAATTTACAAAAAAGACTGGAGAAGACTAACCCCACCTACAGTTGGTTCCTTTTATGTTGGTTATGATAATTCTGGATATTATGGATATAGTGACACGTGTTTACTACAAATGGATTCAGATGGTAATGTCTATCCAGCGAATTGTGATGGTTCATCAACTGGTTCAACATCTGGTAGTTCAGGTACATCTGGTACAAGTGGTACAGATGGAACATCAGGAACATCGGGTAACGATGGTTTAGATTCATCCTGTTTAAAATATGATATAGTATATTCTAGTGCTAGTTCACCATCAATCGGTGACGCTATTTTTGATGTTGTTAATTCTGTTATAAAGATAAATAAAAGAGATAGTTATAATATAGATCGTTCAAATCTTTTTGATTTAAAATTTACTAGTAAACAATTCGGTTTATATTGGAGTAATTATTCTGATGAAACACTAAATAGTTCACATTTTTTTGATCAATGTGATTATTTAGTTACAAACGTAAATTGTGTCGCTGGTGAAACAGGAATAACCTCAGGAGCTACACCAGGAGAAACAGGAGTTACAAATGGAATTTTGATGAATGTTATTTATTCATCAACAGAGGTTGGTATAAAAACTGGTGGACAATACGCTTCTAGAATGTCTGTTTATATTGACCCAATTATTGTATTTCAAAATCCTAATCAACAATCTCCTGGTACAAAATATGTCAATAAAGTATACAGAAGAGATATTGGTTTTACTGGTGAGACAACAGATCAATCAATTCTATCATTAGTAACATCATACTTAAATCAAATCAATACAAGTGGTGGAACACCTGGATATGGAATATATGTTAATTCTGGGTTAACGAATCAAGCACCTGCTGGTTTTTATATAATGGAATCTGAATATACTGATTCATCTTTAAAAAACGCTGGTGAGTATCTTGGTTCAAAATCTTGGTCAACTAGAATGCCTGGGTGGGATACTGTTCCAACGTCACCAACAAATCAACCTGGTTATATTTGTTATGTAACTGGTATGACAATGGGTGTTACAAAAATTGGTAATTATTATAATATACCTTGGTCTGGACAAACAGGAAGTTATAAACCATCTTCATTAACACCCTCATTAATTTGTATTGATATGTCTGGTATGGATAGATGTGTATTTTCTTCCTCTAGTGGGGGTGAAGAAACACTTACTGTTTTATCATACGATGATATAAATCACATATTAGTTTATCTTGATGAAGATTTATCCATAAATTATCTATCATTAAATACTGGTGGATTAGAATATAATAATTTAACAAATACACTAACATATACAAAAGAGAATGGATTACAGGATGTAATAGAATTAACAGGTGGTGATATTGATTTTAAACTGAATTCATCAACTTCTGGTATGGTATATAGTGGAAGAACTTTGGATCTAGAAGAAGGAACCAATATAACTATAACTTTAGTTGAATCACCAAGTGGTACAGCTAAATATACAATATCAACAAGTGAATCTGGATCTAGTGGCACCTCAGGCACAGATGGTAGTTCAGGCACTTCAGGCACAGACGGTATTTCAGGTACTTCAGGCACAGATGGAGTTGATGGTAGTTCAGGCACCTCAGGCACAGATGGTAGTTCAGGTACTTCAGGCACAGATGGTAGTTCAGGCACCTCAGGCACAGATGGTAGTTCAGGTACTTCAGGCACAGATGGTAGTTCAGGCACCTCAGGCACAGATGGTAGTTCAGGCACTTCAGGCACAGATGGTAGTTCAGGTACTTCAGGCA